>Ga0153939_1000671_pt1 | contig 13106 bp, 13 predicted proteins | sample TSNJ023MetaG_FD_104734 | JGI IMG/M metagenome (GOLD analysis project Ga0153939, IMG submission 104734) | Attine ant fungus gardens microbial communities from New Jersey, USA - TSNJ023 MetaG | ecosystem: Host-associated > Fungi > Mycelium > Unclassified | place: USA: New Jersey, Brendan T. Byrne... | reverse complement strand
GTACTGGCCCGTGGAAAGACGGTCTATGTCAGCCGCGGGGTCGGCAATCACCGCCACCTGTTCCGGATCCTCAGCCAGCCGCAGATCCTCTATCTGACGCTGAAGGGGAACGAGTAGACGTTTTTCAATATAAAGGGATTTCAGGTGTATAGCGGAACGGAAACAGGGGTGAAAATTTCTACAAAACAAGAAAGCTCTGGTAAAATAGCATGTCAAAAAAATTGGATGCAATAATGGAAAAGGTCTCGCAGAACCACATTATTACCGCCATACGTCGTGGGCTGCTGCAAATCGTTCCGCTGATCATCGTTGGCTCGTTCGCGCTGGTGGCGCTGAATCTTCCGATTCAGGCGTATCAGGATTTCATGAACGGCATTTTTGGCGAGGGCTGGCGCAATGCACCGTTGCTCGTGTACAAGGGAACATACGAAATCATGTCCCTTGCGGCAGTCATATCCATATCGTATGCCTACTGCCAGCACTTTGAAATCGTTAAAAACGGGCTGCTAAACGAGTTCAGTATCGTTTTATCGTCTATTTGCGCATATTTTACGTTCAATCCCCTACAGGCTGTTCTTATCGACGCCGATTCAGCGGGTTCCCGGGGCTTACTGGGGGCCATTTTGGTGGCGATTGTGTCCACGAGGCTTTATGTGCTGTTCTGGAGCCTGTTTCCGAACCTGCAGGACCATTATTCCTATGATTCGGATTCGCTGCTCAAATACTCCTTCAGAAATGTTTCGCCGCTGCTGGCGGTTCTGCTGATTTTCGCACTGACGCGCGCGCTGCTGGGCGATTTGCTGAGTGGCATTACCGACAGCATCATGCGCGCGGTGGACGATTATTTCTTTGCCTCCGGCGGTGGATTCGTCACGGTGCTGATTTCTATTCTTTTCTTGCAAATCCTGTGGTTTTTTGGGCTGCACGGCGCAAATATGCTGGACGCAGTGGCGAAAACGCTGTTTGTGACGGCAAGCGACATCAATATTATGGCGGCAGCCGTGGGAGAGGCCCCCACCCAGATTTTCACGAAGCAATTTATTGACTGCTTCGTTTACATGGGCGGCGCGGGCTGTACGCTGGGGCTCATCATCGCGCTGGCCGCCGCCGGGCGCAAGACCAACGGGAAGGAGGTGGCGAAGTATTCCATTCTCCCGGGAATTATCAATATTAACGAGATGCTGGTGTACGGGCTGCCAATCATTTTCAATCCTTTTTATCTCATCCCCTTCCTGCTCAGTCCCATGCTGTCGTGCATCATCAGCTACGCGGCCTTTTCCTGGGGCCTTGTACCGCTGACGACCCAAAGGGTGGACTGGACGACGCCGATTTTTCTTTCGGGCTACGTGTCAACGGGCTCGTTCGCGGGGGCGCTGCTGCAATTGATCAATCTGGCGGTTTCGGCTTTGCTGTATTTGCCGTTTGTACGCCTGTACCATAAGCATACACAAATGAATAACCGGCGTATTTTCTCGGAATTTTCCAAGAGCGTTTTACCGGAAAACACTCAGGACAAGACAAAAAGCGTTCTTTCCCAAAGTGATGAAATGGGCGTTCTGGCCCGTACGCTGGTGAAGGATGTGCTGGCGGAAATGAGCGACCGCTCCACCGGCGGCATGATGCTGAAATATCAGCCGAAGGTGACGCGGGACGGAAAGGTCTGGAGTGCGGAGGCGTTGCTGCGGTGGTACCACCCGGTGTACGGATATGTCCCGCCTTTAGTGATATCGGTCCTCTGCGAGGAGGCGGATCTCGGCACGGAGCTTGGGTCCTGGGTCATTGACAAGGCCTACGGGCAGTTGGCTGCCTGGGAAGAGGAAGGCCTGGCGCCGTTGAGCGTTTCGGTGAACATGTCCCCCCAGCAGCTGCGCGACGACCGACATCTGCTGGACAAGCTTTTAGCCTGCATCAAAAAGACGGGCATCGCCCCGACGCGCATGGAGCTGGAGCTCACCGAGCACGCGGCAATCGACCAGAGCTACACTACAAGACACCGTTTGGAGCAAATCAAGGAAAAGGGTATAAACCTGTCGATCGACGACTTCGGAATGGGCAACTCATCCCTGCTGTATATCAAGGATTTCGGCGTAAACATCATCAAAATCGACATGTCGCTGGTGAAGGAAATCACGACGAATGTCAAAAGCCAGGAAATCGTGCGCTCCATCATTTCCCTTTCCCAACAGCTGGATATCGAGGTGGTGGCAGAGGGGGTGGAGACGAAGGAGCAGCTGGACAAGCTCTGGGAACTGGGCTGTACGCTTTATCAGGGCTTTTACTTCTGCCAGGCGGTCTCCGCCGACGAGTTCACAGTGTTCATGCAGGAGCGCGGCGTGAATAGACGAAAGGAAGAGAATACAAATGAGCATACTGATGGGAAACATGAATAGCCTGCCGCTGATCGAGCCCGGCAGAAGCCGCGCCATCAACGCGGAAAACCCTTATGGGGAAAAAGGAAGGGGCGGAACGGCCGCCGGCAATCTCGGCAAAAGCCGCAAAGGCTCGCCCTGTATCGGCGAAATCAAGCCGGGGGAGACAAAGCTGTTAGGTGAAATCGACGGCCCCGGCGTGATCCAGCATATCTGGATTACCGTCACGGATAAAACCTCGGAAAAGGACTGTTTCGTGCTGCGGGACCTGGTGCTGCGCATGTACTGGGACGGTGAGGAAACCCCGTCGGTGGAATCCCCTTTGGGGGACTTCTTTTGCTGCGGCTTCGGCACCGGCTGTACGGTGAACTCAATGCCTGTCACAGTGAACCCCAACCGGGGATTTAACTGTTATTTTCCCATGCCGTTCCGTAAAAGGGCAAAAATAACAATCGAAAGCCAGCACCCAAACAGTGTGCCCGCCTTTTTTTACCAGATCGACTATTGCCTGCAGGACAGCCTGCCGGAGAACGCCGGTTACTTTCACGCCCAGTGGCGGCGGCAGCGTCTGACCGAAAAGGGCAAGGATTATGCGATACTGGACAGCGTAAAGGGCCGCGGCCAGTACATCGGCACCTATATCGCCCTGACGACGCTGGAGCGCTACTGGTGGGGAGAGGGAGAGGTGAAATTTTATCTCGACGGCGATGAGGAATTCCCCACCATTTGCGGAACGGGGCTGGAGGACTACTTCGGCGGCGCGTGGAGTTTTGCGTCCCAGCAGAACGGCCGCACGGTGGAAAACACCTACTGTACGCCCTTTATGGGCTACCCGTTCTATTCTCATCATGACAGATCGGTACATAACAACTACCACGACGACATCGTGCCGCCCATGCGCGGCTTCTACCGCTGGCACCTGCCGGACCCCATCCGCTTCGAGCAGGATATCCGGGTTACGGTGCAGCAGATCGGCGTCAGTCACGGCGGGTTATTTGAGCGGCAGGATGATGTGGCGTCGATAGGATACTGGTACCAGCAGGAGCCCCACGCGGCGTTCCCGGAGCTGCCTGAAAGGGAGTACCGCTGGCCGCGGTAAGTCACCAATTTACTGAAAAAGGTAATTTAAGTCGTCGATGTTCCGGAACCGCAGGAAGTCCTCCCGGGCCGTCCGGTAGCTTTCGGCTCGTGTTTTTGGGGGACTCAGTCATAGAAAGTTAAACGAAACTTTAGTTGGCTTTACTTGGTGTTCCCCTTTTTCTTGTAGATAGACGGGGAGACCCCGAACTTGCGTTTAAACATCTTCGAAAACGCGAATACATCCGGGTAGCCTGTCGAACGCGCCGCCTCTGTGGCGCTATAGCCATATTCCGTCAGCAGCTTCGCGGCCTTCTCCAGCCGATAATCATTCAAATACCGCTGTGGCGAAACCCCCGTCTGCCGTTTAAACAGCGTACTGAAATAGCTGCGGTTCAGGTTCAATCGGCGCGCCAGCGACGAAATACTCAGTTCCATCATATATTCCGACTCCATACAGCTCACCGCGATGCGTACATAGTCCTCCGGCTGCTCCTGCGGCTTGGCCTGCATCCCCTGCAGCACATGCATCAGTTCCCAGATCTTCGCACACAAAAAGCTCTCCCGGCCGCTCTTCATATGCCGCAAATCCGTCGTCTGCCGGAAAAGCTCACCCAGCCGCGCCGAGCTCACCACCCGTGCCGCCGTAAGCGAGGCAGTGTCAAGGCTGCACGTAAAGCCCGCCCAGATATAGTGCCAGGGGTCGTCACTGTCCGCGGTATAAAGCGTGATTTCATGGGGGCGGATGACAAAGCATTCTCCCGCCCTGATAGGATATTCGCGTCCGTCTGCGTAAAAGATTCCCTTTCCCGAAACAACATAATGCAAAAGGAAGTATTCCCGGGACGCCGGGCCGAAGCTATGGCCGGGGGCGCACAGCTGCTGCCCGCAGACCAGCGGATTGATGTCGCGATAGCCGCTGTTTGCAATCAGGTAATTCTCCGTTTTCATGTCAGCCGCCACACGGTACTTTCCGCCGGGAGCAATGCTGAAAAACAGCCTGTCATGTCCGGTACCATTTCCTTCCGTTTATTTTTTGAACGCATTTCATTAAACAACATTATACCAAAGACTGCAAACAAAATTCAATTCCTTTCCGGATCTTTTGCGGATAAAATGAAGGAAAGAAACAAAGGAGGATTCCATCATGCCAAAAATTACCTTTATGGGTGCGGGCAGCACCGTGTTTGCAAGAAATGTTCTCGGTGACTGTATGTGCTCGCCGGTCCTTTCGGAAAGTGAAATCGCTCTCTACGACATCGACGGCGGCCGCCTCAAGGATTCGGAAATCATCCTGTCGGCCATCAACCAAAACGTCAATGGCGGCAAAGCCAAAATTAAATGCTATCTGGGTGTGGAGAATCGCAGGAAAGCCCTTCGAAACGCGGACTTCGTCGTCGACGCAATTCAGGTTGGCCTTTATGACCCCTGCACAATCATCGACTTTGAGGTGCCGAAAAAGTACGGCCTGCGCCAGACAATCGCCGACACGCTGGGCATTGGCGGTATCATGCGGGGACTTCGTACCATTCCTGTGCTGCAGGACTTCGCTAACGACATGGAAGAGGTCTGCCCGGGCGCTTGGTTCTTAAACTACACGAATCCAATGGCCATTTTATCAGGCTATATGCAGCGCTACACCGGCGTCAAGACTGTGGGGCTCTGCCATAGCGTGCAGGTTTGCTCGGAGGGCCTGCTGAAAAACCTCGGAATGGAAGACAAACTTGAGGGACGCAGCGAGCTTATCGCGGGCATCAACCATATGGCCTGGCTGCTGGACATTAAGGACAAAGACGGAAACGACCTGTACCCCGAAATCAAAAAGCGCGCGCTGAAAAAGCTCGAAACCGAAAAGTTCAGCGATATGGTGCGCTATGAATACATCCGTCGTCTCGGATACTACTGCACCGAGTCCAGCGAGCACAACGCCGAATACAACCCCTTCTTCATCAAGAGCCGCTATCCCGAGCTCATTGAGCGGTACAATATCCCGCTGGACGAATACCCGCGCCGTTGTATCGAGCAGATTGCGGGTTGGGAGAAGGAGCGCGACGGCATTCTCGCCGACGGCAAAATCACTCACGAACGCAGCCGTGAATACGCCTCCCACATCATGGAGGCCCTCATCACCGGTGCGCCATACAAAATCGGAGGCAATGTGCTGAATCAAAACCTCATCGTCAACCTGCCCCAGGACGCCTGCGTCGAGGTACCCTGCCTTGTAGACAATTACGGCATCGTCCCCACCCACGTGGGAAAGCTGCCTGTGCAGCTTGCCGGAATGAACATGACGAACATAAACGCGCAGCTTATGACAATTGAAGCCGCACGAACGAAAAAGCGTGAGGACATTTACCGCGCAGCCATGCTCGAACCTCATACCGCCGCCGAGCTTTCCATCGACGACATCGTAAAGATGTGCGACGAGTTGGTGGAAGCCCACGGAGACTTTATGAAGGGCTATTAAGCATCCCCATCGGAAAAGTTTTCGTCTGCCTTTGCGAAAAGGCGGTTGGGTGTGGGACGGCGTCCCACCTCCTTGTTCGATAAACGAAACGCGCCGAGGGAACGTATCACTATACCGCTGTAGGAGCCGTAGCCCGCAAACTGCCCTTTGTCATTTGCACCGTGCTGCGCGACAACAAGCCTCATTTCCAAGCTGTTGTTTTTTCCTTGCAAATAATGCTATAATAGAGCAAAGTGCAGAAGGGAGATCGGTATGAAAAAATTGGATTTTGAAGAGCTCCATCAAGAAGTTGCAGAAAAACTTGCGACTGAAAAATCAATTGTTCTTTCTACTGCTTCTGGCAATAAGGTAACTGCCAGAACGATGAGTCATGTAAATGACGGGCTTGAAATAATGATTCAAACTGGCGGAAACAGCGAGAAAGCCATACAAATTCGGAACAACCCTAATGTCGCTTTTGCGGTTTCCAATGTGCAAATTGAGGCAGTTGCTGCGTTTTCCGGGCATCCTCTTGATGAGCGGAATAATCGTTTTGTTGTGCTGTACAAACAGAAATTCCCGCAGTATTTTGAGAGATATTCATCCTACCCAGATGAAATTTTGCTGCGTTTTCAACCGACAAAAGTCATTCTGTATAAATACATTGACGGAAATCCTTGTAAAGATATCTTGGATGTTTCTGCTCAAGAGGCTTTTCGAACCGGCATCTGATACAATCATTTACTGCGGCCATTGCTTTATGGTGATTGTTTATTTTTTTGTTTGATTTATTTCTAGTTTCGCCCTTTTACATTTGACGGCTGTTCTATCTTTCTTTATATTGTCAAGATTGAAACAGCTGATATTTCATGCTGTCAAGATAAATTCTGCATATTCGCACCTGTTTTTGTTTGGTTTCATACAAACATGTACTTCGCGATTTAAGGAAAAAAATGAGGAAAACACTTGATTTTTTCTATTTTCCGTGATATGATAACCCTTGCGTTAACATGAAATTAAGGAGGTGTGACTGTGCCAAATATTAAATCAGCTAAGAAGCGTGTGAAGGTGCTTGAGGCCAAAACCTTGCAGAATAAGGCCACAAAGTCTGAGCTTCGAACAGAGATCAAGAAGGCAAGCGCCGCAATCGAAGACAATTCCGGCAACAAGACGGAGGCTGTCCGTGTGGCGGTGAAGAAGATCGATCAGGCTGCCGCAAAGGGTATTCTTCATAAAAATACAGCTGCAAGAAAGAAGTCAGCCCTCGATAAAAAGCTTCAGGCAAGCGCCTGAGCCTATAGTCTGTGTATGAGACGCGTTCGATTGGAAAAATCCTGTCGGGCGCTCTTTTGTTTATGCAAAAAGGGAAGACGTGGCGGCAGACAGAATGCCGATTATGATACTTTCATTTCCTGGGAAATATGTAAAATCTTAAAAAACTGTAACTCTTTTTCGATTTGGTTGACTTTTTTCATTTTCTTGGGTATGATAATATCATTAAACGCATATACTGCAGGCTGGAAACGGCCGCTTGAATTTATGGAGGTGTCAAAATGAAAAAAGGAAGTAAACTGGGCCTTGTCATCGGTATCATCGCGGCAGTGGCGGCGGTTATCGCAGCGGCATCCGCGGTTCTCGTGTATTTTGACAGAAAAAAGACCGATGAAGAGTTGGAGCATTATCTCGATTGTTCCATTCAGTAAGGCCGCCCCTGTGTAAAAAGAAGGCGCCCCGGTGGTTTTCCATTTGGGCGCCTTTTTGCCTATCAAGCCCATATCAATCTTGTATTTTGCATGTTTTTGAACGGAACGGCAAATGCGGACAAAAAACGGAGGAGCAATATGAAGTACGTTGACATCGGTGAGTCCGGCATTGTCGGATCCGAAATTTCCATAGGCTGCATGCGCTTGGGCAATCTTTCAGCCGCAGCGCTGGACCGGCATATCCACACGGCAGTGGAGTTGGGTATCAACCACTTTGACCACGCCGATATCTACGGCGGCGGCGTATGCGAAACCGTCTTCGGGCAGGTGCTGAAAAATGACCCCGGCCTGAGGCAGGATATGATCATCCAAAGCAAATGCGGCATCGTACAAAATGGCTATGACTTTTCCAAAGAACATATTCTCGAAGCGGTGGACGGCTCCTTGCGGCGCCTAGGAGTCGATTACCTGGACACACTATTGCTGCACCGCCCCGACGCGCTCATGGAGCCCGAGGAGGTTGATGAGGCCTTTGATGCACTTGAGAACAGCGGCAAGGTGCGCAGCTTTGGCGTCAGCAACTTCACTTCCATGCAGTTTGAGCTGTTGCAGAAATACCAGAATCAAAAGCTCATTGCAAACCAAATGCAGTTGAGTCTTGCGTTCACAGGTATGATTGACCAGGGGCTCTGCGCCAATACGATGTTTGACGGCGCGGTGGACCGCGACGGCGGCATTCTCGATTACTGCAGACTGCATGACGTGACGCTGCAGGCCTGGTCGCCGTTCCAGTACGGCTTCTTTGAGGGTGTGTTCATCGGCAGCGACAAGTACCCCGAGCTGGGTGAGACACTCAAAAAAATGTCCGAAAAATACGGAGTTTCGACATCGGCGATTTCCGCCGCATGGATTTTACGCCACCCGGCAAAAATACAGGTGATCGTCGGCACCACCAATACCGAGCGCCTGCGGGACATCTGCACGGCATCAGACATCACGCTGTCCCGCCAGGATTGGTACACGCTGTATCTCAGCGCGGGAAACCGGCTGCCGTAAATGCATAAATTCCAGCCTTTTGTGTACACTATCCTAAAACCGATTCAAAGATAACATTTCATCGATTTCTTTTCATCGGTACACAGATCAAAAGACGAAAGGTTGGACAGATATGGAATACGTAAACGCTTTTTGGGTAGGCGGACTGATCTGCGTGGTCGGGCAGCTTTTAATCGACCTTACGAAGCTGACGCCCGCGCGGATTATGGTGCTCTATGTGGTTGCGGGCGTGTTTTTAGGGGCGGTCGGTATTTACGGCCCCTTAGTCGAATTTGCCGGAAGCGGCGCCACCGTGCCCCTTTGCGGATTCGGCTGGGCGCTCTCAGAGGGCGTGAAGGAGTCCATAAACGAAAAGGGGTTTCTCGGTATATTCGCCGGGGGCCTTACTGCGGGGGCAATCGGTACCACCGCCGCACTTTTCTTCGGCTGCCTTGCAGGTTTTCTCACCAAATCCGCGGATAAAAGCAAATAAAAGATATTTGTGGTCCGTTTTACGAAACAGAACAAATCAAAAACGCACCCGGAAAATACAGATGTATGTATTTTCCGGGTGCGTTTTTTACCGTTTGGAGTATGGAAATGGGGTGAGGCACTTATTTTTTTATGACCGGTATGAAGATCTCCACGCCGCAGTCGGCATTTCGGGTGCCAAAATACATCTCCAGGTCATAGTCGCTGTCGGCGTGCTCGTAGCTTACCGAGGGAAACCATTCGCCGTAAACCCGTTTCCAGGCCTCATGCAGGTTCTGGTCATCCTCCTCCTTTTGCCAGTCCACCGGGAAAACGGCCCAGGTACCGGCGGGAATGCTCAAAACGGTATATCCGTCGGTATTCATGCCGGGCTGCCGTACACAGCCGATCATGTACTTCATCTCCCCGTTTGGGTTATGGCCGTAGGTCACGCCCGCGTCCAGCAGCTGGTCCGGTTTTTTTTCGGCGGCCTGCGAGAGGGACTTCAGGCTTCCGTCCTTTGCCGAAGACTCCCAAAAAGCGGGTATATCCCGATAGCACTGTCCGTCAATGACATTGGTCTGCAGCTCCAGCCCAAAAATTTCGAAGGCTTCCTTTTCTATGATGCGGTAATTCATCTCACTGTCTCCTTTGATTGTGATGTGAAAGGACAGGCGGGGATAGGCTTTGAGCCGGATGCCCTTCTGGCGCGCGGCGGCAGGGGGAACGCCGTGCAGCCTGCGAAAAGCTCTTGAAAAGGCCTCGGAGGATTCATAGCCGAACCGAAAAGCCAGGTCGATGACCCTCTCGTTGGTGGTCTGCAGCAGCGATGCCGCCAGTGTCAGCCGGCGCCGTCGGACATACTCCGACAGCGGCACACCCGTGATGAAGGAAAACATGCGTTGGAAATGGTATGGGGAGCAGCAGGCGAGTTTTGCCGCATGTGTGATTTCGATGTTGCCCGACAAATTCTCTTCAATATAGCGAAGCGCGCTGTTCATCCGATCTAACCAGTCCATAACAACCCTTCCTTTCCAGATGAATGATACCATTTACTCTTGGGGCTTACGTGATAATCGATGCACGAAAATGTCATGTGCGGGTTTTGGAATTTTTTACGGATTGATGAGCTTTTATTTTACCGGCTTTTTCGTACCGCAATGTCGAAGGCCGCCGACAGATCCGCGCCCTGGCCATCCATATAGGTTGGAAAATTCCTGGCTTATGAACTGTAATAAATTATAGACCGGTATGTCAAGAACCCCGCCGCAGCACGATAATGTGTTTCGGCGGGGTTCTGCGTACGGGCTATGAAAGAGCGCTCATAAAAGACAGTGCCCAAAGGTATGGATGAACTGCTGCATATTCCGCTAAGTTTAAATCGCGCCGACAATTTTATGCGGGACATAGAGCTCTTCAAGATAGGAGGCGTCCTCGTCCGAAAGCTTAACTGACAGCGCGCCGGCCGCGTCGTCGAAGTATTTGGCCTTTGTCGCCCCGATGATGGGTGCGGTGATACCCTTATGCAGCAGCCACGCAAGGGCAATCTGCGTCATGCTCACACCGTGCTTTTCCGCCAGCTCGTTTACGCGCAGCACAATTTGATAATCGGTTTCCTCAGTACCGTCGTATTTCGATATGGCGGTTTTGTCAGTCTTGCTTCGCAGCGTGTCCGTTTTCCACTCAAGCCGTGAAAGCCTGCCGGCCGCCAGGGGGCTGTAGGGCGTCAGGGCCACATTTTGCTTTTTGCAGATGGGAATCAGTTCCCGCTCGTCCTCACGGTAGAGCAGGTTGTAGTGATTCTGCATTGAGACAAAGGGTGTAAGGCCGTTTTTCTCCGCCGTCAGCTGCAGATCCATGAACTGGTGGCCGTACATCGCCGATGCCCCCAGCGCCCGCACCTTCCCGGCCCTCACAAGGCCGTCAAGGGCCCGCATCGTTTCCTCCGGGGGCGTGTCGTAATCAAAGCGGTGGATGATGTATAAATCCACATAGTCGGTCTGAAGCCGCCGGAGGGAACCGTCGATTTCCCGTTCAATCGCCGCCTTCGAAAGCTTTCCCTCATTGAAGTAGACCTTCGTCGCCAGCACCACCTTGTTCCGGGATACATTGTTTTTGATGGCGCTGCCAAGATACTCCTCACTGGTTCCGGCGCTGTAGGTGTTGGCGGTGTCAAAGAAATTGATGCCGAGCTCCAGCGCCCTCTTTACAAGGGCCTCGCTCTCCTCGGGGTTCAAAGTCCACGCGTGCATCTTACTTGCGGGGTCGCCGAAGCTCATACAGCCCACGCAGAGGGGTGACACTGTAAGTTCTGAGTTTCCGAGCTTGCGATAGTCCATTTTTTGCCTCCTTTATGTGATGTGATGGGTTCTGATAATATCATACTCTTTGGAGTGGACTTTAGGTCAAGGAGAAATTTGGATTAGAATTTATTTTTTTAAATGAATTTTTATGCAGTAATGTCTGTCGGTGTACCGAAGGAGAATGATTTCCATTTTTCTGGAAATTACAGTTATTATAAAGAAATGTCTAACAAGAACATAAAAAATTAATTGCTGTTCAATTGTATAATTATGCAAAATATAGTCAGTTGTGTACAGTATATACAGATGATATAAGCAAAGAAATAAAAATATCTGTTGACAGACACTAAAGATTGAGGTAATATAAATCCATAAAAATTTTGTGCTGAGAATGAAATGATAATAAGCCGTATCGTATTATCAATTGCAGATTTGCTATTCCCTGCAAACAGTGATTTGGTCGGCTCTCCAGTCATGACATTTGCTATATGGTTTAGTGACAGCATTCTTTACTTCGAAGGCGCATTGCCAAATAATACGGTCTATGCAAAAATGGATAGCATTGCGCTGAGCAAAGAGGAAGTAGAAGGGTTATCGAAGCGCCGTTCGGCAAAAACTGCCCTTTCTTCCAATGTGCTAAGTAAAGCTGAAACTGCAGATGAAATTCTAGGAGAAGTTCAGGCAAGCGAAAGTTGGAGAATGTTCGTAAACCCTGTAACAGAAGACGATATTGTTATGTTGGATGATGCAGGTGCGATCGTCGAGAATTTCGGAATCAGCACGAGAGCATCTGTTACTGGGATACCCAGCGGGATGCCGGTAGATGTGTTTCAGAAATTGGGAAGTTGGGGATGCGTAAATAATCCCAGTAATCAGGCGAATGGTTATATAGCGATTACCACAAGGCGAGGTGGAACAACAGATGTCAATGAAACCCAGCTGCTTCAATGGGGATACATTTTTAATAACGCTAATAACTTAACAAGCGGATCAACGGTTTCAAATGGAGGGGCTATTTCACTTCAACTAAAAGCAACGGGTATCTATGTGTATTATGCTTCTCAAAACAAGATACAACTGGAGAATTCGAATGGCTATTTAAAGATAACAGATGCTGCTATTGCTATGGGCTTGCGGTCAGGGGAGCAAATTCTGACGAAATCAGCATCAGAAATAAAATCTCAAGGTTCAGCAGTAACAATTAATTGGAAAGCAGCCTTAGGTTTAATCCCCGTAGGATACATACAAACAGCGGTTGAACTGTTTTCGTTGGTTGAGTATAAAGAAGTGGAGAATAGTATTGCCAATGCTCTTTATCCGGATACTGCCGATTTACAGAAAAAAAATTATGGGAAGTTGATTCGAGGCCGAAAACTTGTCCATAATGGGAAACAATTAACAAAAAATGGAGATTATTTCAGTATAGAGTATACTGTAAAGCAACCCAAAGATTTATCCAGAACGACTGGAACGAAATATGTCAGCAATAAGTATTTTTTCTTTGTTTATGGTCGTGATATGGGGGCTTATACAAATAAAATTAAAACAGTGAATGAGATCAGAGAATCGTCATATTATGTTTATAAGTGAATCTCATAAGATGGGAGTTTATCCATGAAAAATCGCTTGAAGGTTGTTACCGGAGTACTCGTTATATTTGTCATTGTGTTATCGGTTGCTTGTGGCTATCTACTGCAGAATC
>Ga0153939_1000666_pt1 | contig 13143 bp, 6 predicted proteins | sample TSNJ023MetaG_FD_104734 | JGI IMG/M metagenome (GOLD analysis project Ga0153939, IMG submission 104734) | Attine ant fungus gardens microbial communities from New Jersey, USA - TSNJ023 MetaG | ecosystem: Host-associated > Fungi > Mycelium > Unclassified | place: USA: New Jersey, Brendan T. Byrne... | reverse complement strand
CGCTGTTTTATAGCCCAGCTTTCTAAATTCCCTAGCACAATTTTCCGCATATATCTGTCCGTGGTTATGGGGTGTACTATCCGGCAACTTCCCATCCACATCATTGTCATAGCAGAAAATAATTTCCGCGATTTCTGGATGCTGCTTAAGATAACGGCGAAGTGCCTTATCAGACAAGCCTCCTTCTGCGATTCGGTGATCCGCTCTCCAGTCAATGCTATAAAACTTGCAAAGGGTCGCATGGCTCATTGCATCAATCGGTGCTTCAAACACAAACACACGGTTTGATTTACCCTCCATACTGAAACCGTAAGTCTTATCCGAATTCTCTACGTCCTGCCGGAACTTACTATTACTACTTGGTGCCCGCAGGGCACAGTACCTGGGCTTTCCTTCTTCGTCATAGCCAACAAAGGCGCAATTATGAAACGATTGTCCGTTTCTTTCCGTCCTTGCCCCATAGACTTTACCAGCCTTAATCATGGCATATACAATTTCCTTATCAATCTTACGAGTTTGGGTCAGGTAAGCGATGGTCTGATTGAAACTCTTATCCTTTGGTGGCAGTACCAGATCCCCTCTTGACTTTTTGTCACCCGGCGGTACGTAATGTGTTGTCTGCTCATACGCACGACAATCCAGGATTTTCTCTACTGCCTCAATAAAATCCAAACCAAAGTATTCTCTGACAAAATCGACTATGTTGCCTTTCTTATCTGTGGAAAAACAATAATACCCCCTTCCGCTATTAAAAAAATAGAGACCGCCACTACCCTTAACATGGACAGTGTTGCGGTCTCCTTTTTCAATCTGAAAGCCGTTTCGTACAGCAAAGTCAATCAGGTTGGTGTCAAACACCTGCTTCATTTGCTCTTCAGTGAACGGCATCCCTCGCGGAGGATGTGTTACGTGTGTACGCATAGAATTCCCTCCTTGTTTTTGCTTTTATATATTGCTATTCTGGTGCAGAACATCTTTCTATAATTTGATTTTCATCATCGATATTGTGTATTCTCATTGTCTCAATGCCTTTCTTTTCCATAATTTTCTGATAATTACAATCTATTTTTATAGCTTCACCATCATCAACCAACCGTGTCACAAAATATTGTTCTTGTGTCTCATATACGACTGGATAGACGGCAAAAGCATTCGAAGGCGTTGCTGTCTGAAAAATATAAGTTGCCTTTGATTCCTGTCCGTTAACATTCTCAACTATAACCTTATAATCCCGCTTTCTACTGGCATCATCTCCGCCTGCCCAATAGCAAGAAAATACTATTACTGACATCACAATGATAAATGCACCCATAAATTTCAATACCTTTATTGATGGATCACATGAATTACGATTTGCGTTATTAGCGTCTATAGATTTCTTTTTTTTATTTTTATCATCCCACAACTTATAAAATCCAAAATATATTCCCATAAAAGAAGCTATTAATGTTACAACTATCCCCCTTTTATACAATTGTATAAATGCGCTAAAACCCAATGTTTCATGTGCCAGCAAGATAAATGCCCATGTCATTATAATTGCAATTACTAATAATTCAACTATTATCCATACTTTTTTCTTCTTAATAATCAGATAGTATGTAATAAGATTTATAAAGACCAATATACATGTAAACAAAAAATACCCGATAACCTGATAAATCAAGTTATCACCTTTAAACTGTATATATATTGAGTCTATACCGTAAAAATGAAAGTTGCCAAGCATATAAAAATACCACATAAGCTTCATTAAAATCGTTGCCGCTCCACTAATAGCTGTAAATATTGCAATATCTTGTTTATCAATCTTTTTTAACTCTGCTCTCCATCCGCCTGCTTTGTGAATCGTTTCCCACATTATTTTTACCCATCCCGGCGAATCATTAGGATTTTCATTAAAATCATTACTCTGACTATCTGGCCTAATATACTCTGCACCTCCGGATACAGGATCATGATTCATTTCTGGTGCCATCTGTTCTGAATTACCTGTTGCTTTGTTTCTTTTTTTCTTCATTATAGGTACCTCCCTTTATACATATCAATTATGGTTATGGATGCTAAAAGTCACTGTCATTTTAGCACGATATAAATATAACATCTATGCATTCGGTATAAGTATGTAAGAATTAAATACAAATGAATTGATTTTTATATTTATTTCCTTTGGCTAGCGCAAAATATCACAAGGCAACGCTTCTCGCTCCGGTAATTGCCGTTCCGATTCTTCTTCTCTGGGCAGTACATACTCCACCTTGTGGATGATGCTGTTCAGCAGTTCATTTCCGTTTTTCTCATTCCCCATCCCCGCCCGCACCGCAAGAGAACAGATTTTTCGCATTTCCTCATTCGTAAAAAGCGGAATGCATCCTTGCTTAAGATATTGTAATATCTGCTTTTCAGCCTTTTCCATGCCATACAGTCCACTGGCAAATTGATGACGTTGAAAGTCTTCCTGATCATATATTATCCCTTTTCTGCCATCCGTATAAAGAGCATAGCAAGACAGGCCTTGCTTAACCGCTTCTACCGCATCCAACGGAGCAGTCAGAACCATATCCCCGGCAGTATAACCGTAATCCTGAAGCCGATCGTAATCCAGACGTTTCACGTAAGATTCAACATCCATCGGAACCGTAAGTTCCCAGAACTCACCTCGTACACCTTTCATTGCATATGCAAGCGCATCCGGTTCGTCGACAAGAAAGCTTTTCCGGTCAATCGTACCGTACTGTTGACCAATCTCCTGCCAATTTTTATTATACTCCTCAAAATCAAAGTAATGATAACCATTGGGATTTCGAAACACCACCTCTACCCTGGTCGGCAGTGACCTATAGGTACTTAAATAGTCAAGATGCTTCTGATAATCAATCTCCGCAATATCCCCAATCACCTTGCCATCCTCTGATTCTTTCAGCTCGATCCAAAATGCCTTTACCTGCTCGCTCTTACTACCGCCATAATACATCCACGTGTTATATGCATTTGTATCTCGGATATAGACATTGCGTTCGGGAAAACACCATGTTCCGTTCTTCCTGCTCATCCAGAAAAAGTTCCGATTACCGTTTCGTTCTTCGGCAGCTTTCCTTAAGATGTCCTGGTCATACGAAAAATCCGTTTGATAATAGTATGTATTGTGATTCACGATCTCCTGCAAAGTAGAAATCACATCCACATCACGAAAAGACGCACGATCTTGCAAGCCATATCCCTGATTCTTCAAGCCGTCATACAGTTCCTTAATGATAGCATTCCCGGTACCATGAATCGAAGACCCATTAAACCGATTATTCTTAATAAAATCTTCTCCCATATCAACCGTATACAGCTTCAAACTATTTCCATGGGGCAGAACAAAATTTATCATTGACTCCGATTGATCATCCACAGTACGGAGTCCACGAAACACCTCACCCACATTACCGGTCACTGTGGGATCATGCTGCCGTATTTCATATATTTGCTTGCGAGCCATAGTCAGTTCCCAAAGCGAGTAATCATCATCACCAAACTTCGTCAATGCATATATCTGGTTATATTCCATATCCATCCCCCTGATCCGGTTCCTGATTCTGCCCTCGCACCTGACCATGTTCCGGCAGGATATCTTCTAACATCTCCATAACCGACCGGAGCTTCCTCTCGTCATCACAAGTGATACTGTCATCATTCCTGCCACGGTATACACAGGAATCATAGAGAACCGCCAATTCTCCTCCGGTAAGCACCCTGTTTCTGCCCATTAGCCCAGAACGGACAGTAAAATCCATTTTCGCCGCTTCATAATTGTTGCCAAAATAGTTCCCATAATGGACTCCCGATCTGTCATAATCATATTCCCATGTCACAAATTTCAACTTACCATTATTATGCTGTTTGGCTGCCAGCAGAGTATCACCATACTCGGAAAGCAAATGAAATTCCGTCATCCCCCGAATTAAAAGTGGTAATCCTTTTTCGTATAGTTGGTACATCTCTTTGTCCTGCTTGTTCACATTCTCCTCCTTACTGTTCCCATTCATCTTCAGGCCCCTCTGTTTCTGCAAAACACTCAACCCTCTCATTATCCGGTTTCTGATACTTCACCATAGCTGTCGTCCCTTCTTCATCAATGGCGGTATCTTGATCCGTATGAAACTCAAGCACAAGATCCAACTCCACCTTTTTCTTAATTAATGAATTTAACCGTTCCTCACTGGGGAACGGCTTGGCAATCTCTTGTTTTGCATCCTCCAACTGTGCCTGTAAGTTTTCCAGCGACCTTTCATCCTCTTCCAAAAGCTCCGGAATCCGTTCAGCAAGATTCTCCATTCTTGTGATGGCACCCAGTTCCGAGTCCCCGATATCCGTATAATATGTACCAAAACCCTTTAGGCACAATCGTATTTCATTTAGCATCGGACGGCTCAAACTCAAGGTGAAACCAGCATAACTGCCTATCTCCAAAGACGCCCCCGTTTCCTGCCCCAGTCGCCTTGACAATACCTTGAAATGCTCAGCAGCCTTTGTCCGTTCAGTATGCATAACTCTGTCTATGGTCATCTGAAACGCTGCTGGTTTTTCCTTTCTGTAATTTTCACTATCACATCTTTCTTTTTCAATCTTCTTTGTGGCACTGCCAATCCGGACCGGATAATCGCAGGAGATTTTATGCTGCAGGTCATTCTGGTTTGTTTTCCATGACGATTTTAAAATCTGCAGTCGCTGAATCTCATTATCTACCTCCATCTTTTTCTTAATCCGATCATCTGATATCGCAAGCGCCTTAAATTCCGCATACTGTAAAACCGTATCATCAATATCATCGCAGCTCCTAAGTGCCGAACGGCCTGTCATGATCTGGCTGATATAACGCTGCTTTTGCTCCAGGATCTGCCATAGGTAGCTGTCAAAGGTTTGTTCGGTAATGTAGTTATAGATAGAGACTTCCTCATTATCATTTCCCTGACGGAGAACACGCCCATTTCTCTGAATCAAGTCCGCTGGCCGCCATGGGATGTCAAGATGGTGTACCGCTATCAGTTTTTTCTGACAGTTCATACCTGTCCCCATCATGGCCGTACTGCCAAGCAAAACCCTGATTTCCCCATTCCTGACCTTCTCAAAAAGCTGCTCTTTCTGCACATCCGTCCTGGCATCATGGATAAAAGCGATTTCTGACCGCTTTACCGCTTGCTTGATCAATGATTCTTTCATCGCATCATAAAAGTTGAAGCCTCCATCTGCTTTTGGTGTCCCCTGATCACAAAAAACAAGCTGGCTGGATTGCTGATCCGTTGTCCCATGATAAACCGCCGCAACCTTTCTGCTGCAGACATTTAACTTTGTATCCGGATCATCCGGCAGGCTCGGATCTAAAATTCTGGGATCGACCGACAAAAGCCGAGCTTCCATAGTCAGCTTCAGGAAATTATCAACACTGCTGTCTACCCGCCCAGCCCTTATGTTTTCAGCCCGTTCTCCCTGCTCCATGATCATTGCCTTTTGTGCTGGTGTGACTTTTGTTTTGATAATCTGGGGTTCTCCTGTTTTCAATTTGGGGATCTTTAGATCCAGCATGTCCGCAGTCTTGATGTCCGCAACCATCGAAAACATGGACATTAACTCCGGTATGTTGTGGAACTTGGCAAATCGGCTCTTCATCTGATAGCCGTTCCCCTCCGGCTTTATCTCCAGAGAAGATTCCACCCTTCCAAATATGCTTGCCCAACAGTCAAACATCAATAGTCCTTTCGCCTCCAAATCCTTTGGCTGCAACGTCTTCTGTAAGACATACAATTCCGACATGGAATTGCTGATTGGTGTTCCTGTCAGGTAAATGACTCCCTTTCCATGATTCAAATCGTTGATATACTGACATTTCATATGCATATCCATAGCGCGCTGGCTGCTGCTGGAACCAACTCCGGCCACGCCACGCATTTTGGTATAGGAGAAATTATTCTTATAGACGTGAGCTTCGTCAACAACCAACGCATCGACTCCCAGCTCTTCAAATGCAATGACATCATCCTTTTTCTCTGCCTTGAATAACAGGTCATACCGGTTCTGCAAATTCTTTCGAAAGATCATCATCTGCTTTAGGGACCATTTTTTATCCGACATTCGCTTTTCATAATCAATTGCATCCGTAATGGCATCCAGCTCCGTTTTCATAACCGATAACTGATACTCCCTGGACAGTCCGATCAATTCAAAGCTGGACTGTGCCATAATAACCGCGTGAAAATCGCCGGAAGCAATCCGGCTCACAAAACGGCGGCGATTCCTCTTCTCCAGATCCTTCTTTTCCGCCACCAGAATGTTAGCGTTCGGATAGACGCGCATATACTCTCGTGCCCATTGGCCGACCAAGTGATTAGGAACTGCTATGAGTGGCTTATTGATCGTATTGATCCGCTTCAATTCGTAGGATGCCACAATGGCGCTGATAGTCTTCCCCGCACCGACTTCATGTGCTGCCAGTAGATTCCCTTCCCCATAGATCGCATGGGCTACCACATCTCCCTGATGTTTCCGCAGCTTGATTTCATGGGAAACATCAGGAAATAGCAGATCATCTCCGTTATAGACTCGGGGCCGGATGTTGTTGAACTGATCATTATACAGATTAGTAAGAGCCGTGCTTCGTTCCGGGTCCACAAACAGCCAATTCTCAAATGTCAGTTTCAGCTCCGCCTGCTTTTCCCTGGCCAGAATGGTTTCTGCCTTATTGAGGACATACTTTGTCTTTTCTTCGCCCTGTTCATCAACATAATCAACCCGATCCCGTACTTCCACCGTCTTTAAATTCAGCGACGTCTCTAATATCTCATAGGCATTGATCCGTTCCGTACCATAGGTTCTCGTTGCTGTGATCGAGTATTTTTCTGCACTTTTGCTGCTGATAAAATAAGCGGAGCTGTATGGAGAAAACTCCAGAGTAATTGCACCGGTTCCATATTTGTTGTAGCCATTCGTTTTGAAGGTTTCGTACATGAACTCCTGATAGACTTCCACCGGTATCCAGGTGGACCCCAGAGTGAAATTGATCTCGCCGGGTGTCAATGGTTCCGGCTGCACCTGTTTCAGAGCATTCACGTTCCGTCCATAACGCTCCGGCTCCCGCTCTGCCATTATGATTGCTTCCACCAACTTGTCTTTGACATAACCACTCAAATATTCTTCGGCAACCACCCAGCCGGTTAAATCATGATCCATATGCTTTGCAGGGTCCTGGTAGATTCTGTCTCCCAGTTCTTCGACGATTTCCTCCTGAGTGATATTGCTTTGACCTGGCTTTTCATAAATCTGTGACATAAAATCCAGATCCACCCTGCCTTTTTTATTCAGGGATATTCGCAAGGCTTCTTCTGCACTTTCAGCTTTAATGATGAGACTTTGCGGCCGGATTGTTGGTTTATAGAAGATGGCAGATTTTTCGTATTCGTCTTTTTGATCCTCTATCTCACTTTCAATGGAGCGAATCAGCGGGGCTGCGATATCTTTGGAAAAGGCAATCGCATTAGCATAAGAATTGATATATCCATATTCAGCAATAAACCGGTCATATACCTGATTCAAAGCTTGAATTCGTTCCTGTACCTGGACTTCGTATTCAGCCAGAGTCAAATGCTCCCGATTATATTCATTGGTCTGGAAATCAATGAGCTCCCGAACAGCACCATGAATCCCGACCATGCCTTTAATTCGCGCTGCCTTTTTGCCGGTAATTTCCTGATGGTACATACGGGAATGTTCCCGGTAGTAAATCTCACCGTCGATCACGGCGTAACTGAAGTTCTTCACTTTCGGGTCAGCCGCTATGCTGTCTGCTACTGTCTCCTGCTCGTCTTCAAACTCGGAGGATGGTTCCTGATAACTGGCATCCAGATAGTGAATGACCATGTTCAGGCGTTCCATGAAAGATTCATCGGCTACCGGAACACAGGCAGTTGTACTGCTATTGGCATACATGCTTTCATCAAATACCATTTTCCCCAACAGCATTTCCGGATGATCCAGAAAATAACGGTTGACCGGTATCCCTTCATCATTTTCCTCAACCGATATCCATGGGCTATTGTCTAACGTAGGGGTAATCTCCCGCTCCCTTTTCTGAAGAAACAAGATGTCAGCGGTTGCCTTAGTGCCTGCAAGCGTCTGGAATGCCGTGTTGGGGAGCCGCACCGCTCCGATTAATTCCGCTCGCTGGGCTATGTATTTACGGACTGATGAATTGCTTTTATCCAATGTACCTTTCGTCGTAATAAACGCAATGATTCCACCAGCTCTGACTTTATCAATCGTCTTGGCAATAAAGTAATCATGAATCTTAAAATTGTATTTATTGTAGCGGCTGTCATTGATACTTAACGAGTTGAATGGAATGTTGCCGATTGCCACATCAAAGAACTGATCCGGATACTGGGTATGTTCGTATCCCCTGATTTCAATATCTGCATTTTGATAGAGCTGCTTTGCGATTTGTCCGGATACCGTATCAAGTTCTACGCCATACAGCTTTGACTCGCTCATTCCCTCCGGCAGCATGGAATAGAAGTTGCCATTTCCCATTGCCGGATCTAGGATATTGCCACCCTGAAAGCCGAACCGTTCCAAGGCCAGATAAATACACCGGATAATCTCCTGATCGGTATAATAGGCCGTGGTAGTGGACTCTTGGGCAGACTGAAATTCATCTTCGGTCAGCAGGGATTTGATCTGTGCATAATCATCCTCCCACCCACTTTTATCCGGTGTCAGGGCATTTGCAAGACCTCCCCAGCCCACATAATTTGCCAGGATCACTTGCTCTTCAGTATTAGCCATTCGATCTTGATCCGCCAACTCTTTCAAAAGATTTATGGCAGCAATATTATTCCTGCATTTGGTTTTAGCCCCGCCTTCGTATAAATGGTGGGCCGGTGAGAATCGGTAATTGATTCTATCGCTCTTACGGTTCTCTGCCGGATCTTTCTGAAACTCTTCTTTGGATGGATAGGATTCATAAAGTTCAAATTGTTTTGCTAAGGAATACTGTTCATAAGAATATTCTATCCTCTGTTCTACCTGCATTTCTTCCAATTCATCAGGTATCGCATATTCATCAAGCTGTTCTTCGTTAGAAAATGGATAGATGCCAGCCAGAATCAGTTTTTCAATCATAGCAGTCAGTTCCTGGTAAGAATAGAAACGACTTTCCTCTTCATAAGAAAAAACCAGTCCATCCTCCTGCCCTCTCACTTGGATGAAAGCATCGTCTTCTACCTGATATTCCAGTTCCAACATTTCATAGGTGAGTTTAACCAGGTCTTCCTTTTCTTCCTGCCGGTAAGCGGAACTTAAAAATTGCTGAACATCATAAGGAGAGATAGGCTTGCCCGATATTACCCCCTCGTCACAAAGGAATTTATTTATCATCTCATCAATGACAGATTCTTCTTCTGTCGCCTTATTTATTGAAACAGAGGTTTCTTTCGGTGAAGTAGAAAAGCCGTCAGTAAATGACTTTTCATCATCTACTGACGGCTGGATTTCAAAATACTCGTCTACTTCGTTCTTTTTTATCTTATCGTTAATATTACCTCGTTGATTAGGATTTCCTCTGCTGTGGAGGTTATCATGTTCATATGACTGGCTCTCTCCATTGAATCCTCGGTCTCCGGCATTGGCTGGGCTTTCAGCAGTTCCTTTATCAGTTGCTCCTTCTGTTCCTCTGCCTCCTCGTCTACGGTTATCAGTATCTGATTGATCCTTCCCTCCGCTATCAGTTCGGACAGGCGGCTCGGATGATTTTCCATCATGTACGTTTTCCACATCTGTCCGTAATTCCTCACTTCTTTCTGCGACTCGTGGGGGGATATCTGTAAGTTCGGATACATCATCCCGTCCTCGCCCTTCCTGTAAGCAAGTTGAATCAATGGCTTGGTTCTTATTGTCTTCTCGTTCATGCGCTTTGCTCCTTTCCTGCTTGATTAATTCAATTTGTTCATGGACTGCTCTTAAAACCGGTCTGGCAATTGACAAGGTATAATATCCCATCGCCATAAATAGTTCCAAATCATTAAAATGACTAATGTTACCAAAGTTGCCGCCTTCGTAAACTTCTGTTGATAGCCCGCACTTTTTTAAAGTAACGTAAATCGCACTGTCCAGCATGATCCGCCCGAACTCTTCTTTTACCGCATCAACTGGCAGGGAATACAGCATGTTGGACGGATCATGAATCTGAAAGTTTTCCAGATAAACTGGCAATACCTGCTCAGCCTGCTTCTGCACAATCTTCATCAGACACTCTTCTACTGTTTGTGTCTGCAGTCCATACTTTTCCTGAAATCGTATCCGTAACTCCGGCTGGTATTGTTCTTCTAAATCCCAATCCAGGCTCATGGCTTTCCTAAGACTTTCGTAATCACCATAGGTGTCTGCAAAGTCAAAATAGTAGGTAAGGCTGGCCTTAGGCTGATTCATATTCGTGACTGCTATAGCCTTGGCCCCTCGCTTGATGGATCGCCCTGTTGCTTCTCGCCAGCCTTTCATAGTTGCAATCAGTTCTGCACCTGGGCGCTGGGCATATACCAGCACATTTTTATCAAAAGACATCTGGTAGAAACGTGCCATGCCAGACAATAAGCCCATCCATTCTCTCTTATCCTTCGTCAGTGTACTAGCAGACTGACGGTAAAGGTCGGAAAGATAGGTGACTCTATCCAATTGGTTCTCCCTCCGTTTCTCTGTGATTGAAATAAAACTCCAATGCCTTATCAATGATTTCTTCTATTTCTTTCTTAGTCTGACTCCTGGTGAAGTATTTGGAAACTACGGCTGGCTTAATTTTTACCGGCTGGGGTTTATTGTTCTTCGGCTTTCGTTCTTTCTCACCGGATAGAATCTGCATAATATCGGAATCTGTTAATTTACCACGTTCATGATAAGTCCGCAGTAAATCCGCCTTATTTCCATCCAACTTGTAATTATCATTTATCATAAGATCCGCAATTGCTTGTTGTTTTTTCTGATCCAAGATAAAAGAAAGAGTATTTGCAACTGAAATCGGAAATCTATTTTCGTCCAACAGTTCTATAAGAGCAGGTTGCAAAAACTCTCCTACCCGAACATATTTTGCTACTTTATCCTCCGTCAAACTATATTGCTCTGCTAATTCTGCACGGCTCCCGGAACCTCTGCTGGTTTTAGCAGAAGTCTCAAAATCCTCACAGTTATGCGTGTTCATTAGCCTTTCAATCTCCAAAATCAAGTCATTTCTTTTTCCCTGCGACTTCATTGCCTTATAATGTTCAAACAGGCAATATGCTCTCTCGGAATGACTCATATCCGAAAATGACCGTTGCCGCAGGTTTGTCTCAATAACGATAAGGACAGCATCCTCATAAGTAAGGTTCTCCTTAATAATCACCGGACCCTTATTCAATCCCGCCGCTTCTCCGCAATTCTTGCGATTGTGGCCACTTAGAATAATAAAACGCCCCTCGTCAGTATGCCATAATATAATAGGCAACAAGATTCCAAATTGCTGAATACTATCTCTCATATCTTCAAACTGCTTGCCTGTATATAGTTTGAATTTATGTTCCGGAAAGAACTCCATCAAACCAAAATCCATTTCCATGACCGCACCGTTTACTGGTGGGGCAGCAAGCTCCTGTACAGGTTCAATATTAAGCATTTCCTCAAGGCTGTCTAATATAATCCGTGGTTTAGCCACCTTTACTCACCTCCGTTCTACACTGTTCAACTTACCTGCGTACGCTCTGCACGGATTGCTTCATTTGCAAGAAATTCATTTACAAACAGCTCATATGCCAGAGCAGCTGGATTATCTGGTTTAAACTCGCAAATCGTCTTATAATGAAGAACTGCTTCCCCAACCTTAGTGGACCGGGGTATATGAGTAGAGAATATCGGAACTTTCATGGAAAATCCTTTTTGGATCAAAGCATTAACCGTTTTTGATTGAACCGTATCTGCTGAGTCCATTGTTATAAGAACTCCTGCTATTGTAAGGTTATGATTACTGTTCTGACGGACGATCTGATAGTGCTTGAGTAATTCCGTCAAGCCTTGTGCTGCTAAAATCTCTGCTTGGGTCGGAATGATAATACTATCTGCACACATCATGACGTTGATCATTGGTGTTCCCATCTGGGGCATGCAATCAATGATAATATAGTCATAATCGTCCCTAATCGTATCAACATATTGTCTTAATATCCGTTCCCGGAAATCTACGTTGCAAAGATTTCTCTCTAAAGTGAATAGCTGTGAATTTGAAGGAATCAAATCCACTCCGCAATCAGTTTTTATAACATAACTCTCCGATTCAGGTATTGATTTACCTTCAATTATTCTACGGATAATTGTATTAATTGTAATATCCAGGTTATTGATATTTCTCACACCTAAGATAATGCTGGAATGGCCCTGACCATCAAAATCAATCAAAGCGGTTTTAAATCCTTTTTTTGATAAAAGATAAGAAAGCGACGTGGATGTTGCTGTTTTTCCAACGCCGCCCTTCTCGTTCATTACTGCAATAACTTTTGCCATATTCAATCTCCTCGCTTCTTTGGGTAAAATTGGGTGGGTAAATAGGTAAAGTAAATTAATGAGGGTTTAAACTCCTTTCTCAAAATTAAAACAGAGCTAAATCCGGCAGCACCATATGCGGTGTGCAAGATTTAACCCTGTTTTGCATATAAGAATCATACCAAAACCCTCGGTTTGGCAGATCCCTTGCTATTTACTTGTTCAGGCATTATAAGATTAACGGCGCCGTCCTTTCTGTCTATGCGCTTTCATAAGCAACAGCGGCTAGTAGTAGGACTAAATCAGCACATTACGGGAACCCTTGATTCCACTAGGTTTGTCTGACCTGTCATTAATATAGCACAATCCCCAACTTCCTGATAATAAGACTCCAGATTCTTCGGCATATTGTAATGAATCACATACCGGACATTGGACTTATCGATTCCCATGCCAAAAGCATTGGTAGCAACCATAATCTGTTTCCGGTCATAGATGAAATCTTCCTGATTATTCCGGCGTTCAGCATCACCTAATCCGGCATGATAGCGAGTTGCCGAAAAACCGGCCCGGCTCAGCTTTTCACATACTTCCTCCACGGTTTTT
>Ga0153939_1000660_pt1 | contig 13172 bp, 14 predicted proteins | sample TSNJ023MetaG_FD_104734 | JGI IMG/M metagenome (GOLD analysis project Ga0153939, IMG submission 104734) | Attine ant fungus gardens microbial communities from New Jersey, USA - TSNJ023 MetaG | ecosystem: Host-associated > Fungi > Mycelium > Unclassified | place: USA: New Jersey, Brendan T. Byrne... | reverse complement strand
CCTGCCAATCCTCCGACCCGCTCCGTTCCCTTTACCATACCGGTTCCACCGGCATAGCTGCCGGTTATTATGCCGCTGCTGTTTCCGGCCAGACCGCCCACATAGCTCGTTCCGGATACGGCTCCCGCTATCTCCGCGCTGCTCCCTTCTATTGTCCCGCTGCTATGTCCGACCAGACCTCCAATGTGAGAACTGCTTCCGCTGACATTCTCTCCTGAACGTACATGGCTGTCTCGTATGATGCCTTGTGCATAACCAACAATTCCTCCAATATAGTTACTTCCCTTGATTGCCTTGACCTCTTCTGCCTCAATTGCCACCAGATCACTCGACGTATAACCGGCAACACCGCCAATATAAGAATTGCCACTGATGCTTTCAATCTTTCTCACTTCAATGTCAGACAGTGTTCCGGCATTATACCCCACTACACCTCCGATATAATCCTTACCGCTGACACTCACTCCTTCCACCTTCAGTTGGCGAATCGTTCCCGTACTATAGCCAAACAGTCCTCCATAATTCTGTCCCGTCCATTCTACGTTTACATTCTTGATCGTATGGTCGTTTCCATCAAATATCCCCCCATATGGAGTCGTCCTATCCCCAATTGGTATCCATTCCTCATTAACCAGATCAATGTCTGCCATCAATTTGTAGTTTCCATCAAATTTGATTCCCCGTAATTCCTCTGCCGTCCGTATCTCAGTATAAGCAAGACAATCCAATAATTCCTTAGTGCTCCCATCCGAGAAAATAATACTGAATGTACGGTTGGTGTTGAAATTACTTATCACAATCTTTCCATCACATCCTACAACATGAATCTCTAAATCATAAGAACCTGTACTGCCACTATGGAAAACTTGGCTTACCGTCACATTCTCCGGAGTAATACCTTCCCATAAGAAAATACTATCATTACCTCCCTTATCTGTAATAACAACGTTGCCAAACCCATTCATGAAAATATACAAATCATCCTTGCTTCCACCTTTGATTTGATAATCATAGGATTTAATCCAAAATGCACTTCCACTCTCTAAACCAGACAAAGAACTTTGTTTAGATGTACTATATATATTCATTTTTTCAATTGCATCGGCAAGGATACCATACCTTGAATTCGCTGCATTAAGCACCTTTCTAAAGGTAGAATAATCCACCTCCTTCAACATCTCCATAGCAATCAGATTAGATATCCAATCTGATAATAATCTTTCGCCATATTGCTGATCTTCTTTTAAAATCTTCAGCATATCTCTGCCTGCTTGCGATAAACTATCTTTTCCCGAAGAGATTGCTCTTCTGCTATAATAAAATTCCTTAAGATGTGATGCTGCCATCAGATGTTCATATACTGCCATCGTCAAACGATCAAATGCCGTATTGATAATTCCCATCGCATTTGTTCCTTTTCCACCCGTATATTGTTCTGCTTGCAAAACTTCAAGTACACCGATATTTGTGTTTTTGCCAGTCCACTTATATATAATTTGTTTTGTTAATTCTATCCGAACTTCTCGATCTATTTCTGATACGAACTCTTCCACAAGTGCTTTAAGTGCACCACTTTTATCTAATACCATCGCTTGATGTAAACTATATGCAGTACCTAAACTACGAATATTGGGAAGAGCCAAAATATCCGCTGGTATTTCGATATTTTCAACAGATTCCGAATAAATCGCATCACGTGTAAACCAAATATCAATAATATCCACCATACTGCCATCACTCATGATTGCAATACTTTTCTGATTGTACGAATTACCATACTTATCTATAATATTGATTTCTTCATAAGCCAAGTCTATTGATTCAACGCCAACTTCTTCGAAATCAAATAATTCATTTTCAGCCGAAATACCATCGCAGTCTGAATCAATCCAGATTTTTACTCCATATTGTTTTGCCTCCGATGCTGTAAATAATCCATCACCGTTAGAATCCAATTCTGCAAGAGCAATAAAACCATTCGAAGCAGTTTTACCATTTTTTAAAATAGTAGTATCTCCAAACAATTCTCTTCCGTTATCGATTATTCCATTTCCGTTTATATCTCTTACAACAATTCCTTCTGCCGGACCTACCCAACCGGTCAAAATCTTAAATCCGCTGGCGCTATGATCAAAATAGATCCCCTCGTTAATGGATACGGTTTCCATTCCGTCGCCATCTAAATCAATAACCAGAGGTGATGATACTTTGCTGGCCGCAGTTAGTTTACCCTTGTATGAGTAAACAATTAATTCGGTGCCATCAATTTCTTTCCTTACGATTTTATACCACTCGCCGTCCATAACTATTTTATAATCATGCTTACCACTATTATTACTAAACTCATCAAACATAGCATATACAGTTACTTGTTTTTCAACATCAGATTCCTTATTATCAGTTTCTCTTGCATACGCGTCAATCTGATCTGATATTCCTGGCTCTGATTCAAAGACTTTCATAAGCTCCAACAGTTTTTGTCTGGATTCTATGACCTCAATTAGTTTCAATGTATTTTTTATATGTGTATCAAAGGTAGCATCAGTGAGTCCAAATTCCGTACAATGTAGCATAAACATATCTTGATCATTACGCCCTCCGGTGCCTTGCATTGAGTAGGCCAGGACATAAGCTGGTGTAAAATTCCTATGTGCCATTAATTTAGCCAGCAATTTGACATGTATTAACAGTACTTTTCCTATCTCAAAAGGAAACGCAACAAACGTTCCTATTGCCGGAATAAGTGATGCCGTATCACTGCACAAGCTAAATAAGCTATCTGCATAACTAATCATTGCATTCAAATATTCTTCACGCTTATCTTCCTCATCTATATTGTTCATATCCTTCATAGCTATGCTCATATTATGAATATTTTCAGCTACTTTGTATATGTATAACGCTTGCCCAACAAATTCTTTCACCTCTGGATCAGTTTCCAAAAAGATTTCTTTTAATTCATCCAACCAATCAAAATCTTGATTGTAATAACAATAATTCAAAAGTGCCTCAAATGTTCCTCTATCTATGGCTCCTGCTATTCCATACCCCAATGTCTCATATACCAAATCTTTAATAGGATCCTCTACTAAACTCTCCCCTGCGTGTTCACTTATTTCTATAATCGCCTGGCGAAATGCTTCTTCTGTCTTTGTAGTATTGGCTTTTGCCGGTATCTCCATTAGCAATGAAAAACACAAACTAAACAACACTGCAATCGCAATTATTCGCATTCTGGCATTTCTTTTCATACGTCTTCCTCCAATTAGTTGGTAGTTTAATTATTTCAATTCTTTTCTATCAGTTCCATCCAAATTAATCACTATATTATGTATGTCCGGATCCCAAGTTAAAGACACATCACCAGCCTTGTTCATATAAAGTATTTTTTCACCAATAATGCTAATAAACCATGCCTGCTCATCATTCAATTTTTGCTTTTCACTTCCATCTGTTTTGATTTTGTACAAGCATCGTCCTTGATTTTCAGCTGAGTAATAGATCCAACCATCCTTAACATTTACAAACGAAGTATGTTCATCAACTAATTTTTCTTTGTCAGAACCATCTGTTTTCATTTTGTATAAGCTTCTATTATCAGAAGCATTAGAAAAATACATCCGACCATCTATAATATTCATATAAAACTTACGATCGTCATCAATCTTTTTGACTATGTTACCATTTGTATCGATAAGATACGTACCTTCTTCGATTCCATTTTGTGATTCCTTTATTGAACAATAAATATCTCCTTCAGATACTGTAAAATTTTCACAGTATTCTGAACAAAGCAACGTATCTTCTGTTCCATCTACCTTAACTTTCCATAATTCACTATAGCTTTTTCTCTCCACAGTTGTTGTATCAGTCCATGGATGGATGTAATAAATCCAATCACCCATTATTTTTTGAAGAGTAATCCTTTTTGGTAAAATCATTTCACGATTTTCACCATTTTCGTCTATTCGGTATAGTCTTTCTGGATCAGTTACAGTGTAATAGTAAATCCAACCATCAGAGATATTAATACCATAGGCACTGTCATCGCAAATCTTCCTTCTTCCAGTGCCGTCATACTTTATCTTATAAATTCTATTTTCATCCAAAACATTTTTGTAATATATCCAGTCTCCAGATATCACAGCATGTCCACTACCACCATTCATATTTCCTACTGTATTTCCTAAACGATATGGTTCATTATTGGGCTCCTCTCCTTGAATCATCATAGATGGTGACTCTGGCACAAATTGTATCCGATTTTTCTCATACCTATTATATAAAAAAGAACCCAGAACCAATACCCCCCCTACTGCCACACTTGCCAATACAATAATTCTCTTTTGATTTTTCATCACTCCATACCTCCAATTGATATAATTTATTTAAGAAAACTTATTACCTCAAACTTCGCATACAGATAAATTTACACAACTTCTAGCTGTAACATGCAATTAGTTGGTAGAACATCTCATTAGTAACTGCTTAATATATTTTTTGTAGAATCCCTTTTGAGTACCTATGGTCCAGAATCAGCCATCTGCCTCCAATACTCGGCAAATTCAGCATCAATAATTGTGTTAGTGCCCTCTGAAAAAGTCTTATGCAAAGCTTGCCACAAATTTTATTGAACAAAATAGCTGCACTATGGTTTTTTGTTCATGAACACAACCGGACGTTTTGGGTCATAGGGAAGTTCATAAACGACAAGATATTTCTCCATGTAGGCTACGGATTCTGCATCCCCTTTTTTGGGGATGCACTAGTAGGTGTTTTTGTGAGGTCAAAGTTTTTTAGCCCTGCCAATTGCATTCTTGCCAACCGGAGTATCCGGTACGATTTTCCCTTGCTCTTCAAGAAGCCTTCGTGTCCACCTGGAATGTCCCTCCGGCACCGGGCTGCAGGCAATTTCAATCAAGCGTGTTCAGCACGGCTATCAAGCTTACGTCTGGCATTGTCGGAATTGACACTGCGCTTAAAAATAGCAAGACCTTTCATGCCCTCGTCGTGATAAAGCTTAACCGTATTTGTAACAGTAGCCATGCAAACCCCATTGGATTTTGCTGACTGCTCATGCGAAAGCACTTTGCCCTGTGCTTCATCCAGATCAATAATAATCTGGAATCGGCTACGGATGGTTTTTGAAGTTTCTTTTTATGTATAACTTCCCTAAGTGCTTTTAAATCGTCATCAGTCAGAAAAATATGATATGTTTTAGGTCTTGCCATAAACCAACTAATAACGCTTACCTTTGAGCTATTATAAATCTCTTTGTTTTTTGTTCTTACTACCCTTCTTCTGATTTCTCTTATTATCTTTTTTTGCCTCTTCATAAGGATGCGAAGAGCTATTAAGATAAACACAAGAACCAGCAATACTCTTAATATATCAACAGCATGTTCCTTTAATTGGCTCATTAGCCAATCAAACCAACTATTTGGAACTGATGTCGTTTCTTCGGATAATTCCACTTGCTCATATGTTGCTGTAGCTTTTATCTTATAAGTCGTGGGAATTTCTTCACCTGCAGGAATATTACTGTATGTACACTGATAATAAAATTTCTCTCCACCTGGAACGTTTACCAATCCTTCATAAGTAGTCATTACATCAACCATTTTTTTGAACCTCGTGCAATTGCATTTAGTATCAATTCTCCGTCCATTTTATACGGTTCACCACTTAATATAACGCTTTCCACTTGATAATAATTTGAATCAAGGCACAAATACTCTAAAAACTCCTGACCATATTGGCTTAGGCCACCGCTTTTTGGAATTCCCACCCCTCCTAACAGGTAAGAATCTGCGTTTCCACCTTGGAGAGCTGATACTGATTTGTCCCATCAGTGTAAGCAGTGTAAGTCTGGTCAAAATATACTTCTGCAGATGGATCTGTACTTTCAACCGTTTTTTCTTCGATATGCCTAAGCTTCTCGGCGGAGGCCAAGAAGCCACCACATCCCATCAGGGATGTGACAACTACTATTGCCGGCACCAGAAACCACTTGAAATCAAGTTTCATCTGGTTCATCCTTTTCTTTCCTCCACTTTTTTACTAACGCTACAAAACCAAAAAAACTCAAAGATGCAAGGCCAATAACTACATATGTGATAGTACGCTTGTCTCCAGTGTTGCTTAAGCCACCAAATGAAATACAACCATTACCGCCAATGGTTAGACTAACCGTAAAGATTATGTCGGCCGCCTTGGAATATCCGAATGGGGCAGTCTTTTCCCTTAGCGTATATGTTGCATCGGCTATCAATTTTCCTTTCATGGTATAGATCTCATTTTCTAACGTCTCAAATTCTTCGATAACTACACCGTTATAATCAATCACCTGCAAAACCGCCCTGCCCAACAGCTCACCCGAAGTATTTTCTTTCCGGAAATCTATGTGGGTTTCTTTGTCCTGCATTACCACATAGGTAGTGTTTCCGTCTCTGTCGACTGTAAACTTCACTGCTTCTGAATAGGCATATCCAGTTGGCGACAGATCCTCAACAAGCCAGTATTCCTTGCCAGCATCCAGAATTCCCGTCACTATTTGCGGGCTTCCATCCTCGTTGCCGTCATATTCATGAATGGTCTTTTCTTGCGTGCCATTATCATCCTCATGAATAGAATAATGGCCACCTGGCAGCTCTCTTTCACCAGTAATGTCCTGCTTACTACTTATGACAACGGTCAGAATATCCCACATTACAACGGTATCTATTGTTCCATCATGTGATACCGTAAACATCACGTCTTCCGAATTTGCCAAACCGACCGGCGGTGTGATCTCATGGAGATAGTAAGTCCTGCCCTGGCCTGATTCTCGGAACGCTCAAAATCCGGCGCTGCATCAGAGGCTGCTGCATACATGCAGATATGCTCTGTATTCGGCTTATTCCTCATTTCTACCATATTCACAGTCCCATCCGCCGACACCTGGAAACGGATATCTTCAGCATAGGTAAAAATCAATAATAGTAGTATCATCAGGAGACAAAGCACAACGTACTGGTTCACCATTAACGCTATTAGCCGTTATTACTAAACTATACTTTTGCTCAGCCCTGTCCGAAAATTATTTCAGCTTTCGAAGTATCTTAAAACCGGCAGCTACATTTCGAAGTGCCTGTGCCTGTTCCTGTTCTTTTGTCTTGCTGGTTTTTGCCATAATCGCCTCCTCCTGGGTATGTAAGAAAATAATATCCCGTTGCTCCCTGTAACGCTGCTTTTCCACCTAATATATCAAATTCCAGAAAAGATTCAGCAAGTCTATTAGGCTTTTGGATAGTCTGCTTTGCTTCCAGTATAGTCCCTGTTGTAATTAAACAAAATTGAAACATCTCTGGATCCGTTTTTGCAATGCAGCTTCGAATCGTTTCTATTCCCCTTGCATCCTCAGCACATATAAGAAGAAATGTCGGCAAGTCTTTTCGACTCTCCTCAAGCACATCTCTAAGATCTTTCAATCTCTCACATATACTTCTTATCCGGGCATCATGTGTAACAACACGGGGATTGGTCCACACTGTAATAGATTCCATTAATAACCGACAATCCTTTCCTCCACCTTCTGGTTGCATTTCAAGCACTGCCAACAGCGGCACCCATTTACGTCCCACCGACTGTTTATATGCAAACCGCACATGCGATAAATATGGGCTGTCCAAGAATGATGCTACCATGTTGGCACACATTACTCGACGAAACACTTCATCTTCTCCAAGGTAACGGTCGCGCTGGTCATAAGAAACCGTTTTATCCTGCAGAGCCGTACGGTACATAGCAGCACCTGTACCTGTAACAGAAAAAATCCTCCAAGGCTGTGTTCCCTTATTTGCTATTCCTGACTCGTAGGTATTATGGTCAATAGAGCGGAAAGATGGATTAACAAAAAATTCATGACAGGCCACTACCCCATTTTGACATAATGTTTCAAGGCGGCCCCACATACGGCCTTTTCCAAGCACAGGAGGGATACATAGCTGTTCTCGTTCCCCCCGCTTTGCTTCGATAACGTCTTTATCTCTCCAGTATTGAAGAAGCTTTTCAATTGCTGGCATACTGGCAAATCCAAAATAATGGATAGCACGCAGTATATGCATATCTGATATTGGATACTTTCCCTGCAAATAGCGATTTTCTATCTCACTTGATGTTAAAGTGCGAGTCATTCTTGCAACACGAAAATCCATAGCCTCCGGATTCCATACAGAATACGGAGCAGCAACTACAAGATACGGCTTAATCCCCTCTACTATCGAAAGTTGCCGATCTTTATTTGTTCGGACACTTCCTTTTTCCAGCATACGCTCACCCCTCATTTCTTTTTTTTCAATAATTAAACCATATCCCGTGAAATCCAAGGCCATTCATCTCACACCACAGAATAAATATTCTGTGGTGTTATGAACTGTGGTACTATCAATTAACTGCATTCGATTTAATATTTTTTCATGATCTCTTGCACTGGTCGCTACATATATCCTCGTTGTTTCAATTGAAGAATGGCCTAGAATATCAGCCAAGTGAGCCATATTCTTTTCTAAATCATAGTATGTACGTGCACACAAATGTCTGAAATTATGTGGAAACAACTTGCTTGAGTCTACTATTGCCACAGAACACCGTTTTTTCATGTCGTGACAAATATTTGAACGGTCCAAAGGGCATCCAGTCCTGGTACAAAATACCGAGCCAGATTGAATCCTCTTTTCCCGTGCATATGCAGCAAGATGACTAAGTTAGCAACCACCACTTCAAGTGGTGGTTTATGTTTGCCCCTCCAAAGGGGCATTGTTACTGCTTCATCGGTTATATTACCAATTATTTCTACATAATATCCCCTTGCCCAGAATGCCTTGTCCCATTTGCTTTGCAACTCTGGATGTTTACATCGCTGTCGTTGGCTGTCATCAGAGCATTCCTTGGGCGCGATTCAATATCCTCCACGATGATTTACGCATCGTTGACGCCAGAATTGGCGAATAAATATCTTAGAGAACGTGGCAGACCGGTGGAATCAGTTGAACTCATAACAAAGCAAGAATCCATTATTGCTTCGTTGTCATTCCTAAAGAGAGCTTCCTTGCAAAAGCTTTAAAGACACCAGAACGTTGTCATATGTTATCCGAGGACTCTATTTGTTGAAATAAGTAACTCCAATGCTTCTACCAGATGTTCCTCGGATAACAAAACTTTTCGGATATTGCACATTATCCAAGTTCTCAAATAATGTGCATTTCCAGCGACTATGTGATAAACTTTTATTGTCCATTTGGACCTCCTCCTATGTTTGAAATTTGGCTTGCGACACCAATTTCATTGTAACATAGGAGGATTTTTATTGACATCCTCACCGTTTCCACTTACACTATTCTCCCCAGCATAGCTGGCGGTTTAGTATTTTCAATTAGTGGTTTAGGAAGTATTACAACCCGATTCTTCCCTTTCATACAAGTATTAACCCCTCCTGTCGCAAGCGCCCCAATTGTGACAAATGATAATTCACTCACTCGTAATCGCGTAGCACTTAAGGTCATAAGTAATAAATACATTCTACGATTACCTTGTTTCTTGGCTACTTCTAATAATCTGCGATACTCTTTTTCATCCAGCTCTCGATCCTCCAAAGTGAAAGAACACCGTTGAACCTTTAGTAATTTTACTTTGCAATCATTTTGGCAAGTAAATTCCAGATATGCGTTGACTGCAGAAATTTTGGTGTTTACAGTTCCTACCGGGTATTTATTTTGTAAGTATTCGCGATATGCTAGAATCTGCTCCTTTGACACTGGCTTACCTAATAGATGCTTTGATAATTTTTTATTTCATTTATATATTTATAAATTGTAACTATTCAGGTAGTTACTCAAAAAGTGTCATTCCCCCAACCAACTGCATCAATCTCATCTATAACACGAACACGTAAAACTCGATTCTTCTCACTCACAGCAGAAGCATAACAAGTATACACACCACCTTGACGAATAACTATCGATTCGCCGGTAGTTGCTGATGGACGATCTGGATAATGTCCAAAAACGGTCACCTCTTCTTCTCCTGCTATTTTCCCCAGAAAGTTTCGCCCTGTTTTGTCTACACAACGAACAATAACATTGCTATGTAATGGAACCCTTTCTTCAATATTTGCCCAAGGATTGGACTCCATTATAATAAGTCTGCGTGAGCACGCATATTGAGGATCCTCTGGTTTCGAATTCTTTGAGTGACCAGTTATTGCGATATCAATGAGATCTCCTCTTTTAACTACAGAAGAAATGCTTTTGGTATATCCTTCTGACCATTCTTTGGCATAAATAACACCTTTTATACCAATTCCTAAAATATCCAAAAACGCCATTGTATTACCTTTTGTAAAGAATGAAACAATTGCCTGCGCTCGGAAAGCTCGTCCTTCTTTTAATTCTTTATCAATGACATTGAGCACATCTGGCCTAACTTGTTCCTGAGCTGCCACATGAGATACAACCACTTTTTTATTCTTCCTGTCAACTTCAATAATCTTTACAGTATAAAAGCGATACGTTTCTTTTCGACTCAGATTTGTCGCTTCAAACCTAAAGTTAATCTCTTTCTTTGGCAGAAAAATCTCCACTTCGCCTTCGCGTTTCCACAATCCATCTGTAATCTTACTTTGTGGAAACCGAAGATCTTCTATCAATTCCTTATTTTTCATTAATCGCTCGTACTCATCAAGCGTACTTTTTGTTCTTTCAGAAGTTTTATCTCTTTCAATACCTAAAAATCCCAAAGAACTAAATTTTTTCATCTTTTCATTCATATTAAATACAGCCCGTAATGACGGACTTTCCCCTTTCCTCTTGTTCCAAAATTATGACACCTACACTGAATACAATAATTACAAATACCAATGGCACTCCAAACACTAAGCAAATTAGCGCACGCTTTATCATCAGTTTACTTCTACGAGTGAAAAAACAAATTCCTAATTCCGCTAAAATTGACAGTCCACCAACATAGGGCGCTATACTACAGATGGCATTATAACAATCGTACACCCTGTAATTAATCCATTCCCCAAAAGTTTTGCCTTTAAGCACTTTATCAGGGTCATTTATAATATCATTTATTGCTTGATCATATATCCGACTCATTCTATCCTTATTCACCTTATCGTGTTCTTCTGCCTCACTCTCTAGTTGTTCTGATTGCCTTAATTCTCCGCTTCCAGCCAGAGTTGAAACCGGATAAAGCAGACATAAACAAATTACAAAACAGCAAAAGAACCTTCAACTGATATGTTTATTATTACCCCGCAGCTATTTTCTAACAAAAACCCGATTTTGTCAAGATATAAAATCGGGTTAAAATTATTACATTCATAGTGCCTTCTCAAGCAGTTTCTTCGGTATTTCCTCTACCTCTTCAATGGGTTCCGCAACCATACTAATTAGCAAAAGTATCCCTTTATATATGGCTACACAGGCCGCTATTTTTCCAAGATCACTATCCTTTATAAACAATGACTCATCCAAATTTGTCTTTGTTATGATCTCTTCTACCAAATTTTTAGTGATAACCGTAACTGCCGCCACATTTTACTTTAACAGAACAGCACTTTCCTGTTCTGTTCTGTTCTGTTCTGCGCACCTTCGTCACAAATCAAAACATGATCCTGATGAACATGGAACTCAATCCTTTTATCCTTACTTGAATCACAACCAAGTCCGAGCACTGACAAAGATTTCCTTAGATGTTTTGCATCCACTGAAATACTATATTCCTGTGTTTCATATGCAGTATCAACGATACCTATTAATGCAGACAAGAAAGCATTTACAAATGGTTTCAACACATACCAGCATTGTGCTATCTTTATATTTACCTGAACCACCTCTATACCTGTCGACTCCCTTTACACAATAAAAACAGTTATTATTCTCCTGTGACTGGAATGCAAAATCTTCTGGCAAAAGTGGAATAATCCCATACACGTTCTGGTGTACTGACAAACAATGTCTCTCTTGTTCCTTCGTTTACAAGGAGTCCATGATAATAATGCTCCTTACCAATACTAACTGGCGAAATAAACACCTTAAAGCGATCAACTAACTCATACCTATAAATTTGATCACCATCGTTAAAAACCTACATCAGTAAAAATGCGCAAAAAAATATAGTCTACTCCTTTCACTTTGAATATGCTTATATCAGCGCATAAGCAAACTTGCACAAATCTGTGCTTTTAGAAAAAATAGTCTACACCGTTATATTATCATACTATAAAAATTTATGCAATAATAAACAATTATGAATAATTTCGTTTGTTCCCATTTAGTTACTGTTCACAGCCTAACCGAATAAGCTTTATTGAACAAGATGTTCATAGAATGAGGAAGCCACCTACATTGTGGTAGCCTCTTTTTAAATTGAAATAGTGTATACATTTTAAAAAACCTTTCAATCACCGTTCCGATATTGCTTGAAAGGGCGAGCGGCACATGATATAATATTTGCGTCGCTTTTGCTTTCGGGCAATCGTCGGCTGGGGAAGTGGCGGGTACTTTAGTGAGTGGCACGCCGCTTCCTCTCATTTGTTTTAGAGTCCATCATATAGAGTGTTAACACCTTTTCGCAAAACCTCCGAGCGGGTTAAATTTAACACTTTCATGCAAAACTCAATTTTTGCTAATGTTTCATCATCAACCCTAACTTTTAGGTCATGTGCTAAAGGCTTTTCTGGATGTGGCCCCGGCTTTTTACGCTCCTGCAAATAACCACCCCCTAACTTGGAACGCAAGATAATTATATAACTTGCGTTCCAAGTTGTCAATGATGAATTTTTACGCTTACAGCTCCATATCCTGCGTCCTCTTTGGTTGCGTTCTCGGCATTTCCTCACGCAAGATGGTGTCAACACTTTTTCTGATTTGCTTGACCTCCTTCCTCTGCTTTGATTTGGTCTGCCTGTGTTTTCCCGTGTAGTCCTTTGGGTATATTTACCGGCTTGCCAGTGCATCTAAGCCTCAAAAATGGGTGTGTCAAATAATCTGCAAGTGATACACAGTTTATTTGACACACCCAAAGGACATCTGCATTCTCATAGTCCATTTATCCATAACTTATAATACTTCTTCATTTCTGACACACTTATCTCCAACAAAAACAACCGCCCATTTCTTCAGATT
>Ga0153939_1000656_pt1 | contig 13189 bp, 15 predicted proteins | sample TSNJ023MetaG_FD_104734 | JGI IMG/M metagenome (GOLD analysis project Ga0153939, IMG submission 104734) | Attine ant fungus gardens microbial communities from New Jersey, USA - TSNJ023 MetaG | ecosystem: Host-associated > Fungi > Mycelium > Unclassified | place: USA: New Jersey, Brendan T. Byrne... | reverse complement strand
TTGTCATGCTCTCAAGTAGAGATTATTCACTGTTTCTTCAGATTTCTGCTTCTGGGCCCCCTCTATCCCGAATTCTACAGTCGGTGACCAGGAAGGCGAGATGGTGGCCTGGTGCTCCAAACCCGGATACGGGACCCGGCTTATTCCTGCTGGCGCCCTTTACGGTGTCCAGTACAGGAAAACTCCTGATTATGCCGTCCTCAACGGGTTCATCAACCAAGAGCTTATCAACTTGAATCCAGATGATTTTGGTGGTGAAATGGACCCTCATGGTCAGGACTTGGTTTGTTTTCATCTCTTGATACCTTTTTTCTTATGTAGCTAATTGCTCTCAGCGTGGAAACCCCATTGGTGGTCTCGCCTTCTCCACAATTTTCAGTGGTCAATTCCTGCAGGTTACTGAGTGGAACAAGTAAGGCTTCACATCACCAGTGGGTACTGTAATGTATCATTGACCAACTCCCCTTCTTAGTTTCATGGGTGGTAATCAATTCTGCTTGAAGGTTTGTGATCCTCAAGGAGCCCGTGCTGCTGACTGGTGTCGAAACACCCTCGATCGTATTGGTTGCGCCTACAACGCTCCCAGCAACGTTCAAAATGGAACTTTCGAGTCTTGTGATGGCGATAGTGGAGAGTTTCCTGGTGTTTACACTACTAATGGTGCTGTTGTGACTTACACTCAACCACCGGAAGATCTCGGTCCGATCACTAGCATTCCTTATACTCCTACTATCCCCGCCTCGTCGAACTGTGTTCCCCGCGCCAGTACTGACCTTTACACTGCTCTTCCTTCCCCCACCCTCCCTCCAACTTCCACTTCGCCCTCTGGGGTTATCGCTACGAGTGGTGGTAGTGCGACTCGCTCTGGATCAGCTGCAAGTGTCAGCAACACTAGTGGCGCAGAAACATTGGCTATTTCCAGTATCTCGGTCTTCGGCATTGTCTTTGTTTCTTTGTTCCTTGCTTGAAATTGACTCTGGTCGTCATGTCTTGGAAATTAGTTCCAGTCCTTTCGCCTTGTCTGTTTTGTGCTAAGGTGATACAGCGATTTCCGAGCGCTTGGCTTCAGGCTTTTACTTGTAACTGTAGGGATTCCTGCAGACTGCGTATCATGTTGTCAATCACGTTATGGTGACTCTCACTTACACATATAGTATCTTTTTGCATACTGGATTTATTATATATGTGAATATTGCTTGGATCAGGTGTGCTGACGATTCTGTAATGGACATTAACCTCTTACACTTGGCTATTTTTCTTTAGAATTTTTGGATATGTGGACTATGTTGTCGTCTTTTTGACTAGTTGACTAGTTAATATTCAATGATCAGACGTTGACAGTCAAGCTCAATTATCAGCAGACGAAGCTGTTAAAGGCACATTGTTCTTGATGGGAGGAGTGGGATTCAGTCTTCTAAACCGTGCTCAGAGATACCAATGCCCATGCCCATCAGCCTTCATCTGAATCTGACGTCATACTGAATGAGTTAATGATGAACTGAATTATTGGGTCAACCGCAGACGCGGTGGCTGGCTGGTCCAAGTCTCATAAGGTTGTCTCTGGTTTTTGTTCTGTTTAACTCAACGTCGTCATTATTCATGCAGTGCCATCTCTTTTTCGGTCTTGCATTTCTGCTAATCCAGACAACTGCTCAAGGCTCGATGCCTACAAATTCTCTATCGCTTCCTATTGGAATTTCAACGGATACACAGAATTCGAATATCCCCCCATGCGTACTACAGTGTCTGACTCAGTCCGCCCAAGTTGCTGGTTGTGAAACGTATGTCTGAATCGATTTTTGAGGTTTGACAGTTGCGTGAACCCCTGTGGTTATTTATAGAATGAGCAAGACTTGTGCATGTACCAGTGCATCGTTTCAGCAAGCGGGTAGAACATGTCTCCAGTCAAATTGTTCGTCATTGGACCAAGCCTCCGCTGCTTTACTCCAAGAAAATCAATGTACTACTGGTACATGATTGATTCTTTCCTTTATCTCCTGGTTTCTAATGCGCACTATCATAGCGCCAGCCTCAAGTACAGCGAGTTCAACAAGTCAGATTGTGCCAATTTCAACCACTTTGCCAAATGATGCTTTGACTGTTGGATATGCCATTGGGAATGTGGGGTGGGTAGCAGTTGCGGGAGCTTTGAGTATCATAGTCGCGTTTTAAGGTTTCTTCGCCGTACCAAAGGCAGTTTTTGCTTACTATAGTACTTGATTGGGTCCATTCTGTTGAGAAAGTGCTAGGGTATTTAGTCCTAGCAACTACTGGAATATAAATATAATCACCCCCATCATGGGTTGAGACTCCGACGATTGATTGATTAATGAATTTTTGAATCTCGAAATCTATCTACACCACCGATCATGGCTCCCTCTGCATCGAGGCAAAAGCGGCTGCAGGAAAGGGCCGCAAAAAAGGCCGCAGGGGCTTCCAGTACTAATCCCTCAACGCCCACAGGCTCGGTAAATGGCCGTAGTACACCCTTGACCAGTAACAGTGGCATCCCTAGTAAAACCAACAGTCAAGAGGATCTCTTGTCCATGGCCAAGCTCAACATAGCAACAGAAAGGTACAGTTTCATACAGCTGCCTTGTTTCTGTACTGATTGTACGAGCAGAAGTGCAGCCGGTGTCCTTGTTTCTGATGTCAAGGGTCGTGATATAAAGATCGATGCGTATACACTCTCATTCCATGGCCGACTTCTCATTGAAGGTGCTGAAATCTCATTCAATTACGGAAATCGATATGGCCTTCTGGGAGAGAATGGGTCCGGAAAGGTTTGCCTTGTTCCTGAGATCAGATTCGCGAATCCGCTGATGATCTTAGTCAACTTTCCTCCAATCTATTGCTGAACGCGACATCGAGATCCCTCCGCATATCGACATTTACCTTGTCCGGGGAGAGGCAGAACCGTCTGACGTGAATGCCACTGATTTCATCGTCACATCTGCAAAGGCAAAGGTGGCCAAGCTCGAGGCTCGGATAGAAGAGCTTTCCGTGGCTGAAGATGTTGACGAACTCGCCCTTGATGCTGCTTACCAAGAACTAGAGGAACTTGATGCGAGCACTTTTGAGACTAAGGCGGGGAGCATTCTCCATGGTCTCGGTTTCAGCCAGGAGATGATGAAAAAACCTACAAAGGACATGTCCGGTGGTTGGCGAATGCGTGTTGCACTCGCCCGTGCCCTCTTTGTCAAGCCTCATCTACTCCTTCTGGATGAGCCCACCAACCATCTCGACCTTGGCGCAGTCGTCTGGCTTGAGGCCTACCTTTCCACCTACAATCACATCCTCGTTATAACTTCTCACTCGCAGGATTTCATGGACTCTGTCTGTACTCACATCATGGATCTCACCCCAAAGAAGAAGCTGGTTTACTACGGCGGTAATTACACCACGTACGTCAAGACGAAACAGGAGAATGAAATCAACCAGATGAAGGCATACCACAAACAGCAAGAAGAGATTGCACATATCAACAGGTAGGTGACTTTCTCTTTGCAAGTACCTGTTGCTGATCGCCCCGCATAGCTTCATCCGTAGTGCAGGCACGTTCTCGAATCTCGTCCGTCAGGCAAAATCCAAACAAAAAATCATCGACAAAATGGAAGCTGCTGGGCTTATTGAGAAGGTTGAGGCCCCAAGACCCTTGCGGTATGCGTTTTTTCAAATATCTGCTCGACTTGACATTTTTGTTTTTACAGATTCAACTTTGAGGATATTGGCCGACTTCCACCGCCGATTGTTGCTTTCGATGATGTTGCCTTTTCTTACTCAGGTAGAAAAGAGGACTTTTTGTACCAGCATCTTTCTTTCGGTATCGAGTGCGCAGTCCAGAATCTCATTTGAATAACTATAACAGCTTCCACTTTTACAGCATGGACTCCCGTATCGCTATTCTTGGTGCCAACGGTACCGGCAAGTCCACCCTTCTCAACCTCGTTACCGGTGTCCTCCAACCATGCGAGGGCACTATCTCCAAACACATATCCCTAAAACTTGCAAAATACTCACAACACTCCGCTGATCAGCTTCCCTATGACAAAAGCCCGATCGAATATTTCCAGGCGTTATTCTCTGAAAAATACCCCGACAAGGACGTGCAAGCGTGGCGCGCACAACTTGGTAGATTTGGACTTTCTGGTGCTCATCAAGTTGCTCCTATTAGACAGCTCTCTGATGGTCTTCGGAATCGGTGAGTCTGCCTTGACTCCGCGAATTATGACTAATTAGACTTTGATAAGTGTCGTGTTTGCACAGCTTGCCATGGAACATCCGCACATTCTTCTACTCGGTGAGTTATGATAATGCATCCCTGTTCTTTGATGATGACTGTATTTTCTAAGATGAACCAACTAATCACCTGGATATGGGCTCTATTGACGCTTTAGCTAAGGCAATTAAAGAATTCGAAGGAGGCGTTGTTATTGTGTCACATGATTTCCGTACGTTGTCTTGCTCTTCTCTCTCCTCTCTCATGCGTTTTGTTGGGGTGTATAGGTCTTATTGGTCAAGTAGCTGAAGAACTGTGGGAAGTTGCTGACAAGACGATTCATAACCTGACGAAACAAGAGATCGACATTGTCGGCTACAAAAGGAATCTCATCAAGCAAAGTAAGTCAAAATGGTATATATTTGATATCTGCTCATCTGGTTTAAAAGGTTATGCTGCTATTGAGAAAGCTAAGCTGTTTTCAAAGACAGCACCAAAAGGAAAGACATAGACGTAGTCTAGTGTCCGGTAATCAGATAGAATGCCATGGCTTATTTCGGCCTAGTACCTAACTTTAATTAAAATTTCTATCAATGCATTACAATGAGGCGAGCCAATAGGAAGACCTGAAATGCGCAGAAATTTTCATGGATGTCAGCTATTGATGGGAAACTTGTTCCGATGAATCTAAGAGTCAGGCAATAATATTGAGCCGTCTAGAGAAAGTAATCAGCTGGAGGCCGCTTTGCTGGTACCGATCTGACATCCTACAACAGGAGATTCAGTTGTAAAAAGCTGCTTTCACGTAGAAATTCAGTCTGAACAGGAATAACAGAATGAGTTGCCTAGTGTAACACATGAAATCATTCATTCATCACATGTGTTGCGCTGGGCAACCCATTGTACATTCTTTTGTTCCTGTTCCGACATGTAACAAATGAATACATACAATTGGTGCATGCTGAAACACTTTATATTCCTGGCCCAAGTGTTCATCAAGTTCAAGGATGGAGGCCACATTACCACACCTGTCAATTGTGAACAGTTAATGGTGGAACCGAATAGAAAGAAGAAGCTCACCGGTAGCAATAATTAGGAGCACTCCAAACTGTGACAATTGTTTGATCAAACATAAGCTTGAATCCATCCATGGCAAGTTGATGTGCTCGGGCGATGAGGTCGATAGCATTGTTGTATGCGAAGCCTTTTGTGATGTCAGCGCCAAACAGAAACCCAGCACCGCGAGGAGAGAGACCCCATCCAGGAATATCTTGGGTGTGTGAGAAATTATGGGTGGAGAAGCTATTTTGCGTGCGTGCGTACCGTCGGGGTCGGACCATAAAAGATCGCACATGGCTCCGTCGTGAGGGACTTCCTGTTTTCTGTCGATAGCTCGAATCTTGTACAATGATCAGTAAGACAGGTGATTGTGTGAAATCACCTCACCTGGTCGATACTCTGTAAGTTGGGACTCAAACCTCCATGAACACAAAAGACTCTCCCATCTACAATAGCTGCGAGAGCGAGGTAATCAAAGACTTCGCAACACCATCTCCAGACGTGACTACTTCCATATTTCCTCTGACATTCGTCGTAAAACCCATAGACTTGCGTGATTTGTCTAGATTCGTGGTTACCGCGTATGAGAGTGATACGATCTGGATATCGAACTTTGAGAGCGAGAAGAAGCAAAAATGTTTCGACAGAGTAAAAACCACGATCGACAAAGTCGCCTGAAAAAGGATGAATAAAAGAAGAGAGAAGAAAAATGAATATACCCATGAAGAGATAGTTTGTCTGTGGGCAAAAGCCACCGACTCTGAAAAGCTCCATCATATCGAAGAATTGGCCGTGAATGTCGCCACATATCTAGATGGCTGATGAGAAAGGAGCTGGGTAGGGCTGAGAAGCTGCTAACGGTGACGGGTGCATCGACGACTTGGACGTTGCCTTCTTCAAGCAGGATCTCGCGTGCTTTGAGGCAGAGACGCTTGACGTGTTCCTCTGAAATGGGCTCACATCGGAGAAGCTGGGCAATGTCACTGACAAGACATGTGAGCAAATGGCCTGTGCAGAGGCAGGAAAGTCGACTACTTGTCAAGTTCACTGGGCATGGTGGTGGTGTGAGACAAAAGGGTATCTTATCCATCAATTCCGATATACGATATATACAAGACAAAGTACAAGACTAAACTATTGGGCGAGGACAATTGCGGTATAGATACGCGGGGAGAAAATGGTCACGACGGTCATGAATCGGGGCCAGAATCGGAGGTGGGGACTGAAAACGGTCATCGGCAGAATAGATCTGGTGATTACTGTGATCGAACGTGGTGGCAGTGTTGTAGCGGGTATGCGCCTCGTCGTAGATATAAGTCGGAGTCGGAGGGCCGGAGCCGTGAGAGGAGGCCGAGTTGGAAGACGCCGGGGAAACTGGGTAGCTCATGATGTGTGAGATTGAGTGACGCGAACCGTCGTGCGAGGCCGAAGTGAGCGGAGTAGTGTGGATATACGTGAATCCACTCCCCTGCCCCTGCTCCTGGTACGTTGTCGTTGCATTACGATACGAATATGGCATATACGGCGACTCAGACAGCCCATAGTATGCCTGCTCCGGTGTCGATGGCAACGGAGGAGGAGATGGGCCAGCAACTGGAACTATCGGCTGCACAAGCGGGTCCGGCGATTCCGGAGGCGTGAGATGATGCGCATAGACACTGACATCTTCTAAAGTAGGAGGTGGGCGGTCAATGGGTCGCTCGGCAGCAGCGGCACGCTTGGCACCACCCGGCCGGCGTGAGTTTCTACGCGATCCCGGAGAAAGATGAATGCGATAACTGAAAAACGCGTCAGTGAGACAGACTTGGAGACAACAACGAGAGACTCACTGTTGCTGGAGATTGTCCTGGCGGGAGCAGCGGGTCTCACAACCGGGGAAGGGGCATTTGTGGTTGCGCTCTCCGGTATGAATGCGAGTGTGGCGAGCAAGGTGACCACTGGTGGTGAAGCCGCGTTCACAGGTAGGGCAGACGTGTTTTTTCTTGGGAGGCGGAGCGGGAGGAGTAGGAGCAGAAGAGTAAAACTGGGTGTTGATTTTCGCGGATTCAGCTCGAGGCATGGTAGAAGAAGAAAGTCCTGGGGCTCAACTCAAAAATAGGCGGGCTCGTTAAGAAGGGTTTTCGCGCACACCAATGCTCCTTTTGGTCTCCCTTCTCTTACGTATCATATCTAGATCTCCCAGATCTCCGTCTGTCACAGGTCACGCCCCGCTTATCCCTTTCGAGTTCCACCGGCGGTTTCCTTCTTCAACTCCGGTGCTTTTTTTTTTTCTCACACTCTCTCCCGACTCGGGACCATCCTCATCCAACACGTGATCCATCTGGCATTCACACTACTTTAGTTCCAAGAAGCAATATCTACATAAATTCCATCCACAGGCGTGTTCACTTACGCTATCCATCATACGACAGTGGAACATCACCAGGAATGCCGCCGGAACCCCGTCCGATCTTTTTTCAGGAGATTCATGTCCCTCCGTGTCGATCCCACACTAAACAACTACTTCGTGTTTCAGCAATTTCAAATTTCAATTCCAATCTCCACTGCACGTTTCGAGGAACCAATTTTTCTGGATCAGGTACCACAATTCTATTTTAAGACATCTTGGTTCAAATTCCTCGTCAATGCCCACCATTTGTAACAGCCAGTCGTACTAAGCAGCATACTCGTTCATTCAGTCTAACCCCCCCTGATAACCATCATCCCGTCATGTAATAATTCACATGTTATCCTCGAGTATGTGAAACTGATAAACAAGACTACGTGTCTTCAATCTCCGCCTAATGTACATCACTCAACCAAGGCTGTATCGCACTCACCCTCATCTTATCCTCTATGTGATGCACGAACTTCCATTTTGATAACAGAACTTTTTAGTCTTAAACCATTGAGTGTCGCAACAGCACCCCCACGTGGTATGGAGTCTTTGCCATTTCATCCTTCCAAATGATTATTTAGTCTGCTTTAAACCGGTAATGATCATTACATTCATTACATTAGATAACGCTCATACTTACGATATTAACTGAGTGCGTGACAAATGTGACCAATGTTCAAAGCCGCTATTTGTGCCACCAAATTTTTTTCAATCATACAGAAGAAAAGTAATACAGGGTTCACTCCCGGGGTGCTTTTTCTCTTGATTGTCAGGTCAATTTCTCCGCGATCGGGTGGACAGTCCAACGCAAAGGTGATTCATGTGTACATTCTTCTTGGCTACTAACTGATCATCATGAAGTTATTGACACTTGGAATCACCATGACGTCCTCATCTCTCTTGCTCTTCCTAGACTGGTCCGAAGGACAATGATATTTGTCATTTCGGGAACAAACTATCATATCTTTTCCCCTTTGGATCAGCATCGGTCTGGTAATGGCCCTCATCACCCCCGGTGTCCAAGATACGTGATAAATGGATCGGCTCTTTCCACTCGGACGTCATGTCATTTGCCAAGAGGATTGCTATTCAACTTGTTACACAATGATTTTCTTTGATCGCATATCATCACTCTGAGCTCCTCTCTCACATGACAAAAGCACGATGTGCAAAGAAATCATAGAAAGATCGAGGGTTGAGTTACTCTACCTCATTGAACTGTCCTGATGTACTCCTGTCCAGACACTTCACGTTTTCTGATGTTTCCTGTTGGGGTTACTTTCTCGGGAATTCCAAAATCGTCGAGCACCGGTGCTTCTTTGAAAATCCTCCTTTCTTGTCTCTTGGAAAAAAAATCACAACACCTTTTGACGTTTCCACCAACTTGTTCCTTAAACAAAGCCCGGTCTTTAGCTGAAGCGAGTTGGGGAACAACAGATCTAGAATTGTATTCTTAGATCATTACGTTTCACGTGTTCCCGCGGGACGGACGCCAAGAACCGTAATCGTGTGATTGCCATGAGGCCCACTTCATTCATAGTCCTCGGGACCCTGATCACATCGTTTCTCAGTCAACTCATACTTTTAAGTAGACGTCAACCAGGTGTCTATGACGACTCTTTTTCCGAGAATATCTTTGTATATCCTGTGATGCCCACGATGTAGAGTCTCAGAACGCCTCGAAGTTCAACAACTTTTTCTGAAAAATATTGTGCAGGTTTGATGGGCAAGGGAAAACTTTACAAAGATAAGTGATGATGGTGATAAGGGTAAGATCATCTGGTGGGCGGATATCGAGCCAGCGTCAGATCCGCCAGGGGCGGAGGGCAATCACTTCCCGAACAAGGGTTTTGAAAATCCTCGGACCTCTAAATCGTCGATTAGATTCTGACTGCAAGCGACGATCACCCTGCATCTGATAAGACTGATTAAGACTCAGACGATAGAGAAACAAGTGCTGGCAAAAACGAAGGATACATCTATCGTAAACCTTTCATCGATATCAGTCTGAAGGTGATGATAGTCTAGGGCTAAAGTTGCTACATGATGAATATATCTCTTGAGCACAAGTCCTGAGATGGTGAGCATGGTGCTGGTGAGCTCAAACCCTGATCTCAGGGTCATGGTATCATCAGAGTCATTATGCTCGAAAACCGAGCTTAATTCATCGGACGTGATGCTATAGAATTGTTATTGATAATTTCAACAACGTGAGAATCGGAGAAGTAAATATGATTGAATCACCTGTCTATTACCTTGCGTCCAATCCGAGTCGGAGAGAAATGTGGTTTTGTAGCTGTAGCAGGACTCCCCTGTCTAAACGAGATTCAAAAGTTGATGTGCGTCCGGCCTCGGGACACTACAATCGAAGTGATAGGTGATTACCTAATAATGATGCGGTCCAACAACAGACAACTTCAAATTTTTACTCTCGAAGTTGAATTCTCCGAGGACTTTATCAAGACCAAGACCATTCCTAAACGATAAAACTCTCCACAAGATACACTTTCAGAATCACCTTGCTTCCACAATCTAGGTGGGGAAGAGGGAGCAAATTTGTGGTTCGGAGATCAAGTTTTAATCTCGTGGATTCTCTTATTGATTCTAGTTCTAAAGGAACCGTAAAGATTCCATCGATGCATATTCTGTGTCTTATTGGTTCATTAACAGGACAGACACGTACCCACCTCTTGAACTCATGTCTATAGTGTGCATACGTCTGTCCCCTGTTGCTTCTATGAATGGCCCACTTGAACAGCCTCAGAATTTTTGAGGGAAAAGAGGTAGACGATGAATGTAGGCGTTATCCATCGTCAGCCAGGCATGATCTGGTTACTTTGTCTATCGGGAGGATGAGGGAGTAAGCGGTTCACGAGGTGTTATAATGGCAAAAGATTTGAGTGAGGGCGAAATCGTGATGATGGTATATGATCTCTGCTCCTGACGAAGTTCTTATAGGATTAAAAGAACAATCAAATGGTGAAATCGGCTATATTAAATCTGGAAGCACAAGCGAAGGAGTTGATAGAGGAGATGCTTGACAAGTAACGGACATTCCAAGAGCGATATCGAACCAGGACTCTAGTATGATTCTCCTTTGATTGTTTTCATATGCTCATCAATGTGGATAGTCTGATATCGAGAAATATGTTGTAACTATTCTGCTGCGAGATGCAAAGATTCTTCTGAGTAGGCAGCGGTAGAGAAAGACAATGATATCAGGAGGGTGGGTTCGATGCGTAATAAAAACGCGAACCTTCTGAGATTGCTACTCAGCGGGATGCCACAATTTTTGGCGAGGATAGAAGATCTAGAGCTATCCTTGGTCCAAGCCTACCACCCAACTGCAAGTTGTAGGGGACTTGTTGACAATACTCGACCTCACGCGCAATTCGTTAGTGCCAGCTGAATCAGAGTCGAAGCAGGCAAATCCTCGGGCCCTATTTAATATTCCACAGCGCACAGATTCTGTCAGTCAGGTTCCTCGCTGACTCATTAAAATGAAGTGTCGTTATTATATTAAAACTCGTTTATTTTTCATCACAGACCAATTTATGGCAAGACATGGATAATCTATTTTCCCTTCCAAATACTATCAGAACTATCCGCACCCCAATCCCCTTGAAGTCGAACAGCGTCCCAATCTCTTTTGTTTGCTTGTGTTAAGAAGACTCGGAAGTTGTGAATGACCCTCCCAAATTGTCCGAAAAGCCATCTGTCAAACGTATGGGTGAAAATGATCTGATCACCGTAATTATGCCATCTAGGAAGCGATAGGTACATGGTTCAACACGGCTTAACCATCATTAACTGACATTCTTGCAACAGCGAGCAAACGCCACCAACACGGATAATCAGGACGGCAAGGGTGTGAGTGTCTCTCTGGAGCTGAATTACATCAAGATGTCCAAACCATTAACCTACGAGGATTTGGTAAGTCCAATTTCTCTGTTCTTTTCCTGTACTGAGACAAGCGCAACGGGCATTCAGAGATTTCGTTGAGCATGACGAATCAGCTGACGACCGCAAACTAGTAGTAAGTTGCCGCTTCGTGGCACCCACACCCTCCTCTAATTACTTTGACCTGTTGCTAGTTAGAGGCTGTGTTGACTAAATTGGCGCGCTCTGAAGACTTCTCCCCGGTCCTTGAAACCACAACACAGCAAGTCATAATCAGTCTTCATGTGTGCCCTCTTGCTTACCAAATGAACCGTTTGTGGCCCACCTTTTGTAGTTTACAAAGATGGTTGTTCGTCTCTTCCCAAGAGCCCAGGGCTTGTTCATTATGCTTATCGGACGCCTGATGGCTCAAACTACAATCCTCTCATCCCTAGTATGGGAAAAGTAGGATCGCCCTATGCCTGCTCCAGTCGTTCAACAAGTCTCCTGAGCACCGTTGGCATCTTGACTTTGCCAGCACCTCCTGTTCAGCCATTGGCTGTGCAACTCATCATGGTCGCGATAAAGCTACTAGAAGAGTCGTTTACACTGCCACCCGATATACCGGCTTCAGGTAGGAGTGAGCGGAGGACAGGATATTATTATTTTCTATCTATCACGACAGTATGCGAGCGTCGGAGAAGAATGATGCGAATGGTATCCCGATGCTTGCCCTTCATTCGACAAACTTTCACAAAGAGATATGAGAACCGACACTGGAAGCCCTCTCTCAAGTTTTGAAAGAAACGAACGACTCGGCAAGAGTGAAGATTTGAGAGGTTTGGGCAGTCGATTGCCCCAATCATGGTCATGCGGGGGTATTGAATTGGGAGGTACTGGAAAGGAAAGTGTTGGCATATGATCGTGAGTTCTTGCATGAAATGGCAACCCATCGTTTCTTGCAGAATGCGCCGAGAGTATTTTGGATTGATTTCAATAAGAGGAAGTTGGTTGGACTGGGACACTCTAGGCGCGAATTCACTGTGAGTTTGCGGAGGGGGAGGAACCTGCCCATCATCGGAACTGTTTGACAAATCATTTGTAGCAAATTGCTGCTGCAAAGACTGCAACAAAATTTCCCATTTTTGTCACTCATTATCGTGGAGCCCATGGTTAGCGCAGGAGGTGGCCATGATCTGGATCCGTCGAGAGCCATACTCGTGCAAAATGCCAAGAGGAGGATCTTGAGTGGCCTGATCCCAAGGCAGCGCTCTTGTATTTGAAGACGAGATAACCCGGCTGCCTTTGATATAGCCGCTAACTGAGCGACTTGTTCACAGCTTCGCCAGTCATTACCACCCAAGTTTGGCGAATAGCTGATCCATCCTGCTGTTGCCACATTTTTCCTCATATCCCTCCTCAGTCAGTCACACTCGGCCATCGGCATGATCCACTGGACAATGACAGATGTAGAAATAGATATAGAAACATTAGCAAAGGTTGCCTTTTGGGTGGCTGGATGTCAAGGGCGATGAGTGAGGTTGTTTTGGAATGGGATTGACTAGTACACACTCAACGTAATCTCAACCATCTTCATATCGATGTCGCAGAACTCTGCAAGATGTTGTAACCCCGATTATAGGAAAGAAAAACTC
>Ga0153939_1000655_pt1 | contig 13191 bp, 13 predicted proteins | sample TSNJ023MetaG_FD_104734 | JGI IMG/M metagenome (GOLD analysis project Ga0153939, IMG submission 104734) | Attine ant fungus gardens microbial communities from New Jersey, USA - TSNJ023 MetaG | ecosystem: Host-associated > Fungi > Mycelium > Unclassified | place: USA: New Jersey, Brendan T. Byrne... | reverse complement strand
TGCATGAAAAATGAATGATGAATGATGAATAATTGTGGAATCCGCTGCGGCGGATGAATCAAAATAAAACAGTAATCCCCCATTATGTCATTCAATTCATCGCCGAATGGCGATACCATAATCATTCATTATTCATTTTTCATCATTCATCTTCTTTTTTCATGCGTTTGTCGTGTCACAAATTGGTATTACCGAAAGAGCATCTTCTGCCGCTTGCGCCGTCCGGCGTGCCACAGGTTAAACACCACCGAAAGGGCAATCATGCCCACCAGAACAATGGGTATGAGCCAGCGGTTGTAGGCGGCGTCGGCGCTGAGCAAATCCGTCCACATCTCGTCCATGAGCAGATTGGTTTCCCGGGGCAGCTGGTTGAAATACTCGGTGTTGTCCAGAATCTCCTGGGGTGGATAGCTGATGGGATCTTCCGTGATCTCCTCGTCCAGCAGCTCGAGAGTCGCCACATTGGGGGAGCCATAGCCGATGTATTCGGCGTTGGCCGCGCCCACCTCCGGCTCGCAGAGAAAGTTGATGTACATCTCCGCCGCCGCCTTGTTTTTGCTTCCCTTGGGAATGCAGATGGCGTCGGTAAAGATGTTGGTTCCCTCGGCGGGGATGGCGAAGGCCAGATCCTCATTTTCGTCCATCATGGTCAAAGCGTCGCCCGCGTAGTAGGGCGCAAGCGCTGCCTCGCCGCCCAGCATTTTGTCAAAAATTTCGTCCATCACATAAGCCTGCACCAGCATTTTCTGGTCCTTCAGGGCCTCCAGGCAATCCCGCAGCTCCCCCTCGTCCGTGGTGTTCAGCGAGTACCCCAGCTTGCTCTGCGCAATGGCAAAGGCGTCCCGGGGATTGGAGAACATGAGGATCTGTCCCAGATATTTTTCATCCCAGAGGATGTCCCAGCTCTCCACCTCGTCGTAGACCATAGTGGTGTTGTAGATAATGCCCACCGTGCCCCAGGTGTAGGGCACCGAATATTCGTCGCCGGGGTCGTAGATGGCGCCCAGAAAGCCTTCGTCGATATATTGATGGTTGGGGATGTTTTCCAAATCCAGCGGCTCCAGCATATCCTCGCTGATCATCCGTCCGATCATATAGTCCGACGGGATGATGATGTCGTAGCTGGATCCGCCGCCCCGCAGCTTGGAGTACAGCTCCTCGTTGGTGGCAAAGGTGGAGTAATACACCTTAATGCCGGTGAGCTTCTCAAACTCCTTGTTGACGTCCATGGAGCCGTCGCCGCCGTCGGAGATATACTCGCCCCAGTTGTATACGTTGATGGAAATATTCTGGCCCCGATATTGTTCCCAGTACTCGCTGGGGGTGGAGAGCTCCAGCTCCCCGGTATCGGCTTCCCCGCCGGTGCCGGACATGTCGTCCGCGCTCCCGCCCTCCGCCGCCGCAATGGCATTGAGGCACAGCGCGGCGGCGGTGGAGGCCGCCAGCAACAGGGCGACGACCTTACGCAACCACATGGCTGCCACCTCCCGTCCGCTTGCGCGTCTTTTCCTTGCGCATGTCGTTGAGATTTATCAGAATCAGCACCGCCAGCACCACCACAAAGATAATGGCGGACAGGGCGTTGGCCTCGGGGCTGACCTTTTTGCGCATCATGGAGTAAATGGTGATGGGCAGTGTCTGGGAATTGGGGCCGCTGACGAAGTAGCTGATGACAAAGTCGTCCAGCGACATGGTGATGGAGGTGAGAAAGCCCGCCGAAATCCCCGGCATGATGTCGGGGATCACCACCCTGTACAGGGCCTGCCACTCGTTGCAGCCCAAATCCCTCGCCGCGTCGTAGACATTCTGATCCATCTGGCGCAGCTTGGGGCTGACGTTTAAAATGACATAGGGGATATTGAAGGTGATGTGGGCCAATATCAGCGTGACAAACCCAAAGGAAAAGGGGATGTTCACCAGGCCGCCGGTGACCTCTGCCAGCCAGCTGAAAATGCGCTGGAAGGAGACGAACAGCAGCATCATGGACACGCCGGTGACAATTTCGGGATTGATCATGGGCAGATAGGTGAAATTCAGGTGTACGCCGCGCATCCACTTGTTCATGCTGCGCATACCGATGGCGGCGGCGGTGCCGATGACGGTGGCCACCACCGAGCTCACCAGCGCGATGATCAGCGTGTTGAGCAGGGAGGTCAAAATCAGCTCGTTGGTAAACAGCTTTTTGTACCAGTCAAAGGTAAAGCCGGTGAAGTACGCGCGGCTTTTGGACTCGTTAAAGGAAAAGATAATGAGCACAATAATGGGCAGGTAAAAAAACGCCATGAGGAAGCCGATGTAGGTTTTTCCGAACCAGCGAAGCTTTTTCATAACAGCGAGCCCTCCATTTCCTCCTCGTCGCCAAACTGGTTAAAGATACTCATAAACAACAGGATAAATATCATGAGCACCAGCGAAATGGCGGAGCCCAGATTGGGGTTGTAGGCGTTGCCCAAAAACTGCAAATCGATGAGGTCGCCGATGAGCAAATTCCCGCCGCCGCCCAGCATGCGGGAGATGATAAAGGTGCTCACCGCCGGGACAAACACCATGGTGATGCCGGTTTTGATACCCGGCATGCTCAGCGGCAGCAAAATGCGGCCGAATACGCCCAGTGAGTTTGCGCCCAGATCCCGGGCGGCCTCAATGGTGGTGGCGTCAATTTTGGTCATAATCGAATACAGCGGAAGGATCATAAAGGGCAGGTAGTTGTACACCATGCCCAACACCACCGCGCCCTGGGTGTTGATCATCTGAAACGGCCCCAGGCCCACCCAGCCGAGGACGCGGTTGATGACGCCGTTGTTCTCCAGCAGCGTCATCCAGGCGTAGGTGCGCAGCAAAAAATTCATCCACATGGGCAGAATGGTCAGCATCAAAAGCGTTCTGCGGCGGCTGCCAAGCATGCGGGAAATCATATAGGAGAGGGGATAGGCCAGCAACAGGCAAATCACCGTGGCGATGGCTGCCAGCCACAGCGAGCGCATCAAAACGGGGGTAAACTCCCCCACCCGGGAGATGTTGTCGATGGTGAAGCGCCTCTCCTCGTCGGTAAAGGCGTAATAGGCCACCAGCAAAAGGGGCACGGCGATAAAAATCACCATCCAGATGCTGTAGGGAAACGCCCAGGACTTGTGTTTCATTTGGCATCCCCCTCCTTGTGCATGATGTGGATGTCATTGGGGAGAATCATCATTCCGATGCACGTGCCCACATCCTCGCTGAGGGTGGACTGAATCAGCCAGCTTCCACCCCCCACATCCACGGTCATCTCGTAGTGCACGCCTTTAAAAATAACCGACTCCACAATGCCGGAGAGCTGTCCCTCCTCGGGGGCCACCACCTTGATGTCCTCGGGGCGCACCACCACATCCACAAGCTCACCGGGGGCAAAGCCCTTGTCCACGCACTCGAAGGTGCGCCCGGCAAAATCCACCACAAAATCCTTGGGCATGACGCCGTCCAGGATATTGCTCTCGCCGATGAAGTCGGCCACAAAGGCGTTGGCCGGCTCGTTGTAAATATCCTGGGGAGTGCCCACCTGGAGGATGTCGCCGTCCTTCATCACCACAACGCGGTCGCTCATGGTCAGCGCTTCCTCCTGATCGTGGGTGACGTAAATAAAGGTGATGTCCATGCTCTGCTGGATGCGCTTCAGCTCCACCTGCATCTCCTTGCGCAGCTTCAGGTCCAGCGCGCCCAGGGGTTCGTCCAGCAGCAGCACCCGGGGGTGGTTGACCAGCGCGCGGGCAATGGCCACCCGCTGCTGCTGGCCGCCGGAGAGCTGGTTGATATTTCGCGTCTCAAAGCCGCGCAAGCCCACCAGCTCCAGCATCTCCCGCACCCGGGTGTTGCGCTCGGTGTCCTTCACCTTTTTTATCTTTAATCCGAATTCCACATTTTCATACACATTCAGGTGCGGGAACAGGGCGTATTTCTGAAACACCGTGTTCACCTTGCGTTTGTGGGGCGGAAGATCGTTAATGCGCTCACCGTCGAAAAAAACGTCCCCCTCCTGCCCCTCCACAAAGCCGCCGATAATGCGCAGCGTAGTTGTCTTTCCGCAGCCGGACGGGCCGAGAAAGGTGACAAACTCCTTGTCGTGGATGTCCAGGTTGATTCCGTTCAGTACGCGCTCACCGTCGTAAACCACGACGATGCCCTGCAGGGATATTATGTTGTTATTTTTCAACTATCCAGCCTCCTTCTACACCGTGTCAAAAATCAATGAATCAATACAAAATATATCACAAATTTACAGATTGTCAAATTATTTTTTTACGGGGATCAAAATATATATGCGGAGATTCGTATAATACTGAACACTGATTAAAAAGTTATGTCGCTTTTTAGTCAGTGGTTAGTATTATAAACTCCAAAACAGCCACCGGCACGCCGGTGGCTGTTTTGACTTGGCTTATTTTAGGAGAAAAAAAGCTGAATTAATCCTTTTTGCGCGATACAACCACCGCGGCGCCCAGTGCCGCCACAGCAGCCACGGCTACCGCCACACCGGCGGCTCCGGTATCGGGGTTGTTTATCGCGGTTGCTTCGTCCGTGGCGTCGTTGTTGTCGGTGGCGGCGGCGTCCTGATTTTCGGCGATGGGTTCAATGTCCTCTGTTGTCAGGTCGCCGGTGGTGTTTTCATCATTGATAGCGGCGAACGCGGAGGCCTGCAGCAATGCCACCGCGCTGAGGACAGCCAGTACTCGTAGAAATTTTTTCATCTTAATCACCTTTCATTTCTTATTAATACAAGGAATTGCTATTACTACAATTGCCCAATAACAAGAAATTATTTATGACAAGTTTTGGAAATGATTATTCCCCCTCCAAAAAGCGCAGCGTCTCCCGGTCAAAGCACACATCCGCCGCCGTCATGGAATCTTGCAGCTGCTCCACGCTGGTACAACCCACAATGGCGCAGCCCTCCAGCGGGTTTGCGGTGATGTAGCCAAGGCAAACTGCCGCCGGGGACAGGCCGGTCTTGCCGCTTACCTCCCCCACACGCCGGGCGCGCCGGATATTTTCCGGGCGGAGAAACCGCTGCGTCTTTTTGGTCAGCGACGCTTCACCCCCGCTGAGATACTTGGAAAACAGTCCCTTCGCCTGGGAGGAAAACGCCAGAACCGGTATCCCCGCCTCCAGATACCCCGCGTGCTCCGCGTCGTCCATCAGCACCAGGGTGTCGTCCCCCCAGCTCTCCTGGTCGCATAGGGCAAGACTCCATTGGATCTCCGAGACGGCAAAGGGTGTTTTTCCGTTCTCCCGGGCGTAGGCGTTGGCCTCCAAAATCCGCTCCAGCCGCCAGTTAGAGGCGCCCAGTACCCGTGCTTGTCCCCCCCTGACAAATTCGTGCAGCGTGTCCATAATTCCCTGCACCGGCACTTCCTTATCATCCCGGTGCAGCATATACACATCCACATATTGGCAATCCAGGCACTTAAGGCTGTCGGAAAAATCCCGGCGCAGGCTGTCCGCGTCCAGCCGGTGCCTTTTCATATCCTCCATCGGCGGGTGCCCGCCCTTGGTGATGAGGGTGATTTCATCCCGGCAGCCCCGGCTCCGCAGCCAGCGGCCCACCGTCCGCTCGGTGAGGGAGACGCCCTCCGTCTGGCTTTGTCCGTACATGCGGGCGGTGTCGATGGTCCTGCCACCCAGCCGGTAATACTCGTCCATCAGCTCCATGGCCCGCTCCTCCGGTATTTCCGCGCCAAAATAATTTGTCCCCAACACTATTTTACAAAGCCTGATCGTTTGCGTCCCTTGAATATTCACTGTCCGCACGATAAACCCCCGTTCCTTCTCCTATATGTTGAATCGTATTACGCAATGGTGAAGCCGCCGTCTAAGACCAGATTTTCCCCGTTGACGAGGCTGGCGGCGTCGCTGGCAAGATACACGGCGCAGGCTGCCACTTCCTCCGGATATCCGAAGCGCCGGGCCGGAATCCGCTGTTTAAAGGCCTCCCCGGTGGGGTTGTCCCAGTTTTTCACCCCCATGGGGGTAAGGATAATGGTGGGGGAGATACAGTTGACATTGACGTTGTACCGCGCCCATTCCAACGCGAACTGCTTGGTGGCGTAGATGACGCCGGCTTTGGACGCGCCGTAGGCCAAATGCTTTTCTAACGCCACAATACCGGCCTGGGAGCCCAGGTTGATGATTTTACCGCCGCCGTTTTGAATCATGGTTTTGCCCACCGCCTGGGTCATGCGAACCGTGCCCTTCAGGTTCACGCGCAACACGTTGTCCCATTGCTCTTCGGACATATCCACAGCCAAATCCACCTGGCCAACGCCGGCGCTGTTTACAAGGATGTCAATTTTACCAAAGGCGGCGCAGACCTCCGCCACAACATTTTGGATGTCCTCCTCCCGGGTGATATCGCCGGTGCAGGAGAGGTACCGCCCCCCCTGCTCCCCGATGTACGCCTCCAGCGCGGGGGAGTCCTTCAGGTCAAAGGAAGCGACATGGGCGCCCTTGCGGGTGAACATCTTGGCGATTTCAAATCCAATGCCGCTGCCGGCGCCGGTGACCAGCGCGGATTTCCCGGCGAGGGAAAAGTCCTCGTTAAAGCTTTGAAATGACATGCTTTTACCTCCCTTTAGCCTATTTTGATCACAGCCTTGACCACGTCATTTTTGTTTTTGATAGCGCACTCAAACGCGTGCTGAATGTCGTCAAAGTCAAATTCGTGGGTGACAATGCCCGAGACGTCGATAATGCCCTTGGAGATGGCGGCGATTGCCTGGGGGTAGATGTTGCGGTAGCGGAACACCGACTCAATCTTAATTTCCTTGGCCATAATTTTGGCGAAGTTGAATTCGATGTTCTCCTGGGCGGCGATCCCCACCAAAATAATGGTCCCTCCGCGCTTTACCATGTAGGGCGTCTGGGCGATGGTCACCGGCGAACCAGCGGTTTCAAACACTTTTTCGATGCCCGCGCCACCCGTCAGTTTTTCAATTTCCGCCACGGCGTCGGCTTCGGCTCCGTTGATGATGCGGGTGGCTCCCAGCTTTTTGGCGAACTCCAGGCGCTTCGGAAGGACGTCCACCACGGTGATGTCGGTGGCTCCGCAGGCCTTACAGGCCAGCAGCGTCACCAGGCCAATACAGCCCGCGCCTAAAATCACCACCGAGTCGCCCATCTTCACCTGCCCCTGGTTGGCGGAGTGGATGCCCACAGCCAGCGGCTCCACCAGCGCGCCCTCCTTGGTGGAGATGTTGTCCGGCAGCTTAAACGCCATATTTTCGGGAAAAGCTATGTAGTTTTCGTAGCAGCCCTGCACCGGAGGAGTGGCCAGGAACACCACGTCGGGGCAGAGGTTGTAGCGGCCGGATTTACAGAATTCACATTGTCCGCAGGCAATGCCCGGCTCCAGGGCGACACGATCTCCCACCTGCAGGGTGGCGACGCCCTCGCCAAGGCCAACAACGCTGCCGGCGCACTCGTGCCCCAGCATAAAGTCACCCTCCACCACAAAGTCGCCGCAGCGGCCATCGTGGAAATAGTGGACGTCCGAACCGCAGATGCCCACATACTCCAGCTTTACCAACACCTCCCCCGCCTTGGGCTGTGGCATTGCGACCTCCCGAATTTCCATTTTGTCCAGATCCGTCATAAATGCCGCTCTATTTTTCATATCCATCACATGGCATCTCCCAGGGATGCCCTCTCCTTTTTCTTTAGTAGAGTGCGTTTTTTGTCGATAAATTGTCAATCTATCTGGAAAAAATAGCTGACAAACCCAAGGCTTGCCAGCTATTTTCTCACTCAGGTTGGGGATTATTCCAAAACGAATGGGGCTTACTAGGAGATCAGCCCACGGGAGCGATACATCTCTACATATTCGGAAGCGTTATCCGCGTTGATAAGCGGAGCGGGGATGTCCACGTTGATTTCCGTTTCCTCGCCTGTCAGCAGCTTGTGGACCGCGTCCAAATTCAGCGCTGCCAGGTCAATGGCGGACTGAAGAGCGGTGGAGGTCATTTTCCCCTCCTCGACAAGCAGGCAGGCTTCGGCGGTGCCGTCCACTCCATAGGAAAGCACATTGGCGTACTCCGCCTTGCCGGAGACAACCTCCAAAGCGCCCGCGCACATATTGTCGTTCATGGAGATGATGGCGTCCACTGTGCCGTGGGCAATCACCCAGTCCTCCATCAGCGCCATGGCCTCATCCTTGTTCCAGTTGGCAATGTCCTCCGCCACAATGGTGATGTCGGGGCGTTTGTCAAAACAGTCCGCCTGCCAGGCATTTCTTCTCTCGACACTGTGGAAATTTCCGGCGGGTCCATTCAGGACGACGACTTTGGCGTTCTCGGGAATCTGATCCACCGCCGCGCGGGCATTGACGGCAGCCTGCTCGTAGGGATCGGCGTCCACAGAGGAAACGCCCTCTATGCCATCGACACGGGGGTTCGTCACGATGCAGACGATGCCCGCCGCGATGACTTTCTCGATATAGGGTCTCTGCGCCTCGCCGTTGTTGGCCTGGATAATAATGGCGTCGTAGCCGTTGGTGATGGCGTTTTCGATCATGGTGTTTTCTTTTTCGTCATTGGCTTCACCGTCAAACACATCCAGGGTGATGTCGTCGTAATTTGCGGCTTCCGCGATCATCTCGTTGGCCAGCCAGGCGGCAAAAGAATCTGCCTGCGCCCTGGCAATATACGCCACGCGATAGGTTTGGCCGGATGCATCGCCTGCGCCTGCGTCGTCCGCAACGGGGGCGGTGTCGTCTGTACCGGCTGTGTCTGTGTCGGGTGTCTGTTGTGTGTTGTTACAGCCTACAAAGAGGGTTGAAACCATCATGGCAGCTGCCAACAAGCTGAGAATTTTCTTCTTCATAAAAATGTACCTACCTTTCATATTCAGTACTATATTTGTTTGCAACTTTCATTGCATGCCAAACAAAAAATGAGAGTTACCCTTTCGTCTTTTCCGTTCCCGCTTCCTCCACCAGTATCACCTTGCGCGTCTTTCTGTTTTTGGACTTGATGTCGTAGATCACAGCCAAGGCGATGATGGCTCCCTTTGTGATCTGCTGGACATAGGAATCCACGCCGGTGAGGTTCATGATGTTGTTGAGGCACCCGATGATGAACGAGCCGGCCAGGGTTCCCACCGTGGTCCCCACGCCGCCGGAAAAGCTGGTGCCGCCCACAATGGCCGCGGTAAGGCCCTCCATCTCGTAGCCGATGGCTCCGTTGGGCAGGCCCGCGTTGACGCGCGACATAAATAACACGCCGGCCACGCCCACCAATATACCATTGACGATAAACGCCTTGTATTTTTGCAGAATAACATTGATGCCGGACGCCACCGCCGCCTCCTCGTTGCCGCCGATAGCGTAAAGCGATCTCCCGAAGCGGGTGTGCCTGAGAATATACCAAATGACAACGGTTGCAATCACCAAAAAGATAATCGGCGTTGGAACGCCGAAGACCTCGCCCTGGCCAAAGACAATGAAGTCACCCAACTGCAAAATATTCTGCCCCTTGGTGTACAAGAGCGCAATGCCACGGGCAATGGTCTGCATGGCAAGGGTTGCGATAAAGGGCGGCAGGCTGAAGTTGGTGACCATGAGCGCGTTGACCAGATTGCAGACAACGCCCACCAAAACACCGACAAGCAGGGAACCAACCAACGAGCCGGCGGCCTTGTAGAAGCTCACCGACAAAACCCCGGCCAGGGCCAGCACCGAGCCGGCGGACAGATCGATCATGCCGCTGATGATAAGCAGCATCGCGCCGTATGCCAAAATGGTACCCACCGCCAGCTGTCTGGCGATGTTGGTGAGGTTGCCGGCGGATAAAAAGTTTTTGTTCAGCAGGCTGCATATTATAAACATGACCACCAGCACCAGGAATATGGAATACTTCTCCATAATACTTGCGCCCTTGCGCCTTGACGGTTTGGTTTGCATATCAATAACCCTTCCTCTCCTGTTTGAAAGTAAACTTTCAAACTATACCTTCAATAGATTAATTCGTTCCGGTGGCGTAGTTCATAATCGCCTCCTGGGAGAAATCCTCTCTTTGCAGCTTGCCGGTAATTCTGCCCTTGCACATCACGTAAATGCAGTCGCACATACCGATGAGCTCGGGCATCTCGGAGGACACCATGACAATGCCCTTGCCACTCTGCGCCAGCTCGGTCATGAGCTTGTAGATCTCAAACTTAGCGCCCACGTCAATACCCCGGGTGGGCTCGTCCATAATAAAAATATCCGGGTCTTGCAGCATCCATTTTGCCAGCTGCACCTTCTGCTGGTTTCCACCGGAAAGGGATTGAATGGGCGTTTCCAGCGTAGGCGTCTTAACGCTCATACGGGAGAAAAACTCTCCCACCAGCTTTCGCTCCTTTTTTGCGTGGGCATAACCGCCGTAAATCACCTTTTCCAAGCTTGCAATGCTGGCGTTTTCCATAACGCTGCGGATGGGGATGATTCCGTAACGGCGCCGATCCTCTGAGAGCATAACCATATTGTTGACAATGCTGTCCCGGGGCCGCTTGATCTTAACCGCCCGCCCGCCAACCTTCACCATACCGGAGGTGTGGGGGTCCAATCCGAACAGGGAACGCATGACCTCGGTGCGCCCCGCGCCCATTAATCCCGCGAACCCCACGATCTCGCCCCGGTTTACACGAAAACTTATGTCCTTGTAAACGCCGCTGCTGCAGAGGTTGTCCACCTCCAGCAGCGTCTCCCCCAGCGCAATCTCTTTCTTTGGGTAAACGTCGCTCATCTCGCGGCCCACCATAAGGGCAATGACCCGATTCATATCCAGTTCGCTGGCGGGATGGGTCTCCACCACTGTGCCGTCCCGCAGGACGGTGATGTCGTCGGCAATGCGAAAGACCTCTTCCAGCTTGTGGGATATGTAGATGATGCTGACGCCCCGGTCCTTGAGCTCCGCAATTTTTTCAAACAACACCTCCACCTCCCGCTGGGTGATGGCGGAGGTGGGCTCGTCCATGACGATAATATCGGCCTTGTTGGAGATGGCCTTGAGGATTTCCAGCATCTGAATGTCCGAAACAGTGAGGGTTTTTAGCTTTTGATCCGGAGTGTAGGGCAGGTTTTCCTCTTCCAAAAGCTTCAGCGTCTCCCGCCGCACCCGCTTCCAATCCACCGACCCCCATTTGTTTCTGGGCAGCCTGCCCAAAAACAGGTTTTCCTCCACAGACATCTCCGGCACATAGTTCAGCTCCTGGGCTATCATGGCGATGCCGTAGTTACGGGCCTGAATGGGGTTCTGTATCCGCACCGGCTTTTCGTCAATGAGCAGCTGGCCTCCGTCGGGCCGGTAGATACCGTTGACTATTTTCATCAGCGTGGACTTGCCCGCGCCGTTTTCGCCGCAGAGCACATGCACCGTCCCCTTACGCACTGCAAAATCAATTTTATCCAGGGCTTTGACGCCGGGGAACAATTTGTCTATTTTACTGGCCCGCAATTTGATGTTGGACTCCATACCGCATTCCCCTCCTTTTTAAAAAATTGGCCTTTTCATTTCAGTCACCGGTTATTGTCCATTGGACATTCCAAAAATCCGTCTGCAAGGCCATTGTGCTCGTGCACAGAAGAAGCGACATCCGTACTAAACTGTTGCAAAAATAACTCTGCCACGCTCTGTGTACGTGCACAACCTGCTACTGTTAAAATTACTAAAATTATAATGTAAATTATAGCGAATGTCAAGATATATATAATCGTCCACATGGCAAATACTTGAATGCGTCTGTCGCGGGGGAGTACCGGGGAATAAAAAACCGCCAGAAACCAATACTATACAAAAGGACAGAAAGCGCCGAACAGCAAATATTTATTAGGGTATGGGGGTATGCCGGTACATGAGCATCATTTTAATTCGAACGACGATATTATATCTCATCATTGTCGCGGCCATACGCATTATGGGCAAACGGCAGCTGGGGGAGCTGCAGCCCTCCGAGCTGGTGGTGACCATTATGGTTTCCAACATCGCCACATTGTCCATTGAGGACACCAACATCCCCCTTCTGGGCAGTCTTCTGCCTATTTTTATGCTGGTGACCTGCGAGGTGGTGATGTCGGTGATCACACTGAAGAGCAAGGCCATTCGCAAGGTGGTCTCGGGGAATCCCCGCATTATCATCAAGGACGGCACGGTGAGCCAGAAGGAAATGCGCAGCCTGCGCTGGTCCATCGACGACCTCATGGAGCAGCTGCGGGACAAAAACATCTTTGATCCCAGCGAGGTCAGCTTTGCCGTGGTGGAAACCGCCGGAACCCTCTCCATCTACCAAAAGTTTGACGCGCGCCCCGCCACGGCCAAAATGCTGTGCATCCCTCCCGACGGGGAGCCGGACGCGCCCCCCCTGATAGTGATAAGCGACGGCGAGCTGGACAAAGACTCGCTGAAATTCTGCAATTTGACCGAGGCCTGGCTGGAAAAGGTGCTGGCGGAAAAGGAACTGGCGGTGAAGGATGTGTTTCTCATGTCCTGCAACCGCCGGGCGGAGTACCATATCACGCGAAAAGAGGGGAAAAAGCAGTGAAGCGGCTGGGTATTGTGTTGTGCCTGCTGGCCGCCATGATCCTGGTCAGCATATATTCGATATACCGCGTGGAGCGCATGCACGGGGAAATGACCGCGCGGCTGGACGAGATCGCGGAAACCACCGCCCGGGAGGATTCCGAAGCGCTGGTGGAGCAGGTGGGCGCCTTGCGGGATTACTGGGATCGGGAGGAAAAAACCCTCATCCTATTCCTGCGGCACTCCCACGTGGACGATTTGACGCGCAGCATAATGCGGCTGCCGGCGCTGACGCAATACCGGAACATTGCGGAGCTGAACGCGGAGCTGGACACCATCCGCTGGCAGATAGACCACCTGCGGGATTCCGAGCTCCCCAACCTGCGCACCGTGATGTGACCGCTCCCCCTTGTTTTGTCGCGTATTCCACGGTATACTATGGAGAGAAAACAGGTGAATGGGCTATATCCGCTTGCTTTGGAGGAAACACCGTGGCTTTGACGACACAAACCAATATTCAATACCTCAAGGGCGTGGGGGAAAAACGCGCCGTTTTGCTGGGCAAGCTGGGCATCCACACTGTGGGGGATCTGCTTTTTCACTTTCCCCGGGATTACCTGGATTTATCCGCGCCGCTGGAAATTGCCGCCGCGCCCCTGGCGGAGCC
>Ga0153939_1000653_pt1 | contig 13196 bp, 9 predicted proteins | sample TSNJ023MetaG_FD_104734 | JGI IMG/M metagenome (GOLD analysis project Ga0153939, IMG submission 104734) | Attine ant fungus gardens microbial communities from New Jersey, USA - TSNJ023 MetaG | ecosystem: Host-associated > Fungi > Mycelium > Unclassified | place: USA: New Jersey, Brendan T. Byrne... | reverse complement strand
CCTCAAGGTTCGCTCATACACTAATGAAACAATCTTCTCAGCACCTCATTTTCAAAGGCCATCGTGAGGATGTCATGTTCGTTGCAAGAAATAGCTGCCATGCGTTTACTGTGGGTATCTAAATGATGTTCATTGATTAAATACTTACTCAAAAGACAGGCAAGGACCCTTGGTAAACAGTTCTCTTTTGCGCTGGATTACCGATTCATATCCTACTTAGTTAATTGGTCAATATATCAACTGGGGTGAGTTACTTGATGTATAATAGATATCTGCTGCAATATTTCCATCTCCAGTCTTATTGGGAGCTCTGGCGATTCAAGTGTACATCTACGTATTAGCCTTCCCAAAGGATAGCAAATTTACGAAAGCACTCGGTGCGCCGCGGAACCTCCTTATTCCCCCAGATCAATGACACAGTATCAGTGGGATGGGTATTCCTCTTGGATCTCATCCAAACTGGATTCGCATCACAATTCGCATGGTATGAGCATATCCATTTCACTACGAATATGTGACTGATCGATGATTCTCTCCAGGATCTTTTTAATGGAAGGGCAGCGGCACAGCCCAGGGACTATAGCTATTCCACTCTTGTCTAGCCTTGGTCAGTCCTAGTCCCTCTTTCATCTTAATGAGTATTCATGATGCATTATAGTTGCTTTCTCTGTTCAATTGTTTTTTGTTTGGCGTATCTGGAAACTCGCTGCATTGCACAAGATTATACATTTCACTATGATAGGGCTCATTACCACAGTAAGACATCTTTTTGCTCATCTGCCATTGGACTAGCTTTACACAACTTCAGATTGCTTTGGTATCCTGCATTGGAGCTGTCTGGTCCGGCATTGAGGTTTGCCTCTGATTATAAGGGGCTGGCTATTAAATTTCAGCCAGTCAGACAGCATTGACAACATTATTGATGCTTCACCATCGGGAACACCACTCACTGTAAGTCAGCTTTTTTTCCGTTCACTTGAGCAATGTCTAATTAATCTCTGCAGATGTGGATGGCGGGAAGTATTACATCTGATGTGATGATCACTACAACCATCATTGTTCAGGTATGTCCTTGAAGATATGTATTGTCTTTTCCAGGCAATTGATGAACATTAGCTCCTTCGCCGCTCGGAAGATGTATTCAGCTTCAAGACAAACAAGATCATTCATCGCGCAGTCCGCATGACTGTGGAAACAGGGGCTCTTACCGCGGCTTTCGTCATTGGCATGTATGCATGGGGCGGAAATGTTTTGGTTAGTGGAGCCAATTTTACGCTGTTCGTGTTGCACTTCCTCAGCTCTGTTCCTGTCTAAGTGTTGTGTTATGTTGATACAGGGGGTTTTCAGTTGGCAAGGTATATTCGAACTCGTTATTAGCCAGTCTTAATTCGCGTGCACCGTTGATTAAACAGGGATCCGATGATGCGGTGTACAGAAGTTGTTGAACTTGTGACAATATCACAATTAACCCGCAGAACTGGACAGGCCCTTGAGTTGTAGTAAGATGCCATCACTACTAATATAAGAATAGAATAGCTACTGGTATAACATGTATGTAACCCTCTATGAGTTATGTGTTTGATCCCAATTAGATTGTACACAGTAAGAGAACCAGCTAGCCCCTAAGGTACGGTGCTCCCCAGTATCTGCAGATGGGCTGCTCATCAGAGATGAACCACTGGGTCTATGACACCACTTATATCCATATGTCCTGGATGTGAGACACTCTCACATCCATATACATAGTGCACTTGAGCATTTACCTCCCTCAGCCATCTACCGCATTGGGTGATATCTGAGGTGAGCATTGAATCTTGCAGATGTACATTTTATTCTAGGTAATAATATCAGCCGTCTACCACATTGGGTGACATCTGAGCTGTACATTTCATTCTGCGATGACTTCAGAAACTTTGATCTGGAATGCCGGCCCAGGATCGACGGATCTAGCCGGTGAAAACTCCATTGAATATCATGGTCTCGGGGGTGGGGGAAAAGAATTGGCACCCATATACTCAAATCACCTAAGAGTAAGTGACCGTTGAGTAAAGGGTACAGCGATAATTATTCATGTTTCTTGTAAATGTCCATTTTGAACGTCGGTCCTGCTACTCTTTGTTGGCACTCTCAAGCAAGTCTGTGCTTGAATACCTATAAAGAGCTCAGCGGCTCTAGCTGTATGAATTAACATAAAGTCATGAAAAATTGTGGAGTACAAGTTATTTATATATGTGTCTACAATGAAAGATAGAATATCTAGTACACAAGAGAGAGAGACCACAGTTTTGACTAAGGTTTGTTATTTCTACACCTAGAAAACAATTCGAATTGATGAGATTTGTACTTCAAGTTCCAGAATACTTAAACTATTGCTTACAGGGTTTTTTTTACAAAGCAAACTAAGATAATCTCACAAGTCAAATGTTGTTTTCAAAAATCTTCTGTTTCTCTCCTCTCCGCTCCAATTTTTCCTCCATGAAATCAAACTTGTTCCTAGACATTGTGGACTGTAGGCTAAGATCGTGGATGCGAAGCTTTTTCAGCACGGCTGATAGATCACCGCATACAATCTGACACGACAGCTCAATAGCAATAGAAGGTGACCTGAGTGCTCACCGTGAGACATAGGATGCCCGGACATCTGAGAAACGGGCCGTTTACGTGACTACTATCATGCTTCAGAGTGGGAAAGGATGTCCTACTCTGGAACACAGGATTCGAGGTTGGCACCATTATAGAACATTCCACGATGAGGCTGACAATGCGGCTTATTGCGTGTTGTTCTCGTTGTCATCAGGCTCATGATACATTCGTTCACCTGCTATCCAAAGACAATATTTTGGATGGCTGTATATATTGATGAAACCGCAAGGTGAAACATAACCGATGAAAACATGCAGAACTCGCATGCAAACTTTTGGCGGCTCCATTGGTTCAGTATGCCTTTTTCGTCTCTTTATGAGCCACAAGGGATGATCGCCTGTTTTCGAAAAGATGCCACAAAGACTGCCTGATTCTTACGACTTTATGACCAAGGCTTCGATAGATTCCCATCTCATCATATCTCAGTTCCTATGACTTACCTAATCTTTGACTGCCTGCAGTGTCCCCGATATCGGAGATGATCAAACAATTCGAGAGCTCTTTGGTGCAGAGAAGTTCTGGAAGGATTTGCCTTGTTAGGTTCGAATCTTTAGGAAGCTTTGGTTTACAAATGAAGGGATCGTACTAACGCACCGTGTGACAACTCGACGAAGATTACATCAGGATATTTGTGCGAATAAAGATGAAGGACGCATTGCGCAAGGGTCGGATGCAGTCTGCTTTTCTGAAGGAACGAGGTTGTAATGAGGTAGTGGTGGATCAATTTTTGTGAATCTAGCTTTGATGTCAAGCATGTGTCATTCAAACCGATCTGATGCTCAATGGTATTCAGCTTCCGCGCCATATCTCCGTGGATGTCTGAAGGTTTTGAAATCATCAGGACTCCAAGAGGTTGGGGTCATCACGCAGATTTCTGATCATATCTTCTCGTCTTAACCTGATTACCAAGTTCGACAATTGAGATGAATACGCCCTAACTAGGTGAACGATCTACGACCTCAGCAGCATGTGAGCTCTTTCAATAAATGACAATCTTAGGTACACACGACAGAAACGGGCAGAAATAAGAACGACAGGACTCATTCACGTTGTATTAGTGCCAAAAGTCCTAGACCTCCTAGTAATGCGTATTTGAGCTGCGGAAAATCATTCTATAAGGCAAGTCCTCGTCAAAAAGCCATGGGTAAGTATTTGTGTGACATTGGACATACCATAGCAATTGTAACATATCCGATGTAGGGAAGAAATCTATCGCAGCCAAAGGAGTTTTATCAGTCTCAGGAACCTGGAAAGACGGAGGCACTAGACACACCCTCGAACTTTGCCAACAATGTGCTTTCGCTCCAGCCATTTTAAGCCCTGATACAACTCAAGATCGTCTACGTGATTGTTGTCACCCTTTGTCAACATAAGCTGTTTATCCTTGATCTTGTCGTCATGTGTTTCTAGGACTCGATGGACAATTGGGATATCAGCGCCAGGAATTTTGTATACAGTGATATCGCCAGTATAGTAGCGTTCATTCGGAAGGTTGGTTAGGAAGAGAAGGTCGCCTCGGTAGAAAGCTGGTTCCATTGATCCACTGCAGAGTCATACACAGTCTAACATTTAGACTTGCGAAAAGCAAGGTCGAACCTGAGCACTACAACGATTGGTGACTCCGAATTTGTTACCAAACTGAGGCCTTTCCAGATCATGAGACCTGAGGCAATGACCGAAGCGAAGTTGAGGACCTGTAACAGAACCTATAACAAATATGAACACTCGTGAGGGACAGAGGACCAAGACTCACATGCCGGAATCCAAGTCTCTTGAATGTCTTTAACTCCTCAGAGAGCATAACAGTGATGTAGGAGAGAGAATGTTACCTGAGCCGACACGTCCGCAGTTACGCTTAGGTTCACGTGGTCATATTTGGAAACAGTGTTCATAAATTGATCCAAAATCAACATCAACCATTAGAATACAAGGTTTAAGATGCATAGAGGGGCCTAATCATATCATGTTGGGCATGGAGGGTAGTAACAAGATATGCGGGAGGAGTGAACGGAAAAGCAACAAGATGACAGGGAGCCACCTGATCATCACCCCTTCACTTGCTATCTCACGAACGATTTTCAAAGACGTATAATGAGTTCTTTATTTTTCGGGGTTGGGATTCCTGGAATGAGCGAATGAATCAGTACCAGATAGAAGAGAGTGATGGGAATGAATCAGATAGGAGCGAAAGACGTTGAAAGAACGATTTTCAACACCGTGGTTCAGCGTGAACTATGATGCAATTATATCATCAGGTGATAGGAGTCTTGGTGCACATGTATTTGGGTGCTAACGATCGGGATAAGGCCATTGGTATTGAGCTACTCACATTCTCCGTTTGCCTCCAGGAAGAGTCGTCACATTGACAAAACTGGTGCAAGTCAATAACAGGACGACCCGAGTTAACGCAACTACCTACCGACGATTATACAGGATGCGTTTCTTGGCACGCCCTTTCGGTGGTTTCTTCTTCTCCTGTTTGTCGACCTTAGGTGTCTGGGACTTGACTTTGCCAGCACGGGCAAGAGAACCGTGAACTATACTCACAAGCCTAAGTCGGGGATGTCAGAGCAACAGCGACAGCATACCTTTTCCCATCTTGTATTGAAGTTGCGGGTCGTCGGAGGCGACGAATGCAATCTCCAGTTATGCAGTTCCTAATGATAAGGTTACGGGACTCTCCGGATCGATGGTGATCAGATAATTACTTGATAAAATTGTGACATATCAAGTCGCCGCTTGAATGTCTAGACTCACAGTCACGCTCTACGCACTGGAACATCTCAGTTCCTTGCTGACTCTCCTAGACCCTTTCAGACCCATCTGCACAAAGGTATATCAGGTCGTGCACAGACATGACCTTTCTCAGTCATTGTCGCCAGGTCTATCTCTTGGAAAAAAACTCAATCTAATTTCCATCTCCTCTCCTGGCAGAGGTATCACTGGCTCTAGAAAATCCTTTAGTCTCTATCTGTTTCTCTCCTAGATTCTTGGTCTCTCACTCAAAAAGAGAGCACTGCATTACTGTCTTGATTCAGGCACTCAGCACTGTCCTTTGGTTATCCCAAGAATCCAAATGCATCATGCTATGGCCACTGTCTCCAACTCTACTTCAATGACTGTGGCTTCTGCAAGAACCTTGACAAATGCCATTTCAGCTCATCTCTCCACTGAAGAGCATACCAAGAATGTGATGCTTTTGATCTCAATGATGCCTCAGACTGTGTACTCTTCAGCTGCTACTGCCTGCCTTCTAGTCCCTTCAGTGACAATATTATAGATATGGGTGACCTCTGTGCTGCCATACACTATCTCGACTTCAAGCACAAGCACTTGGCCTCTTTTTTGATCTCTTTGTTGCCATTCTCCTCTTCGACAACCTTCAATGTACCGATCCCGATGTACCGATCCCGATGTAAAGGATGTCATTACCTACATCACCAACCCTCAAGTCAAACATGGTACTGCATGTCACCTCAGTGTAGTACCAGACAACCTCCTTACCAATAAGACCAGTAATCGGCATTTGTATTCTAGCGGTCATTGCCTTTCCCTCTGTCAGGGGCACTCAGGATCGTCACCTAGAAGATGTTCTTGGTCCTGGAGATAATGCAACGGATTATACCCATAGTAGTGTTGTGGGATTGGAGTCTAACTAGGCGGGTATCTTGCATCCAAGTAGACGGGTGATTTGTTGAAGTTAAGCAATCCTGCACAAGGCAGTTATGCAACCGGTGGTTGAATTACACCTAATTTTGGTCAATTCTGGTAGTCCTGGTGCAGACGAAGCAGGTGCTTGGTCTGATTGGGATAAGAAATCTCCTGGTAGTCCTTTTAGTCCAGCTGGTGGTGGAGAACACAATTTGATTATCCCAAAGTAAGTAATCTCGGGAAGAAGTTTCCAAGCAACGAGCATCATTGCCCAATGGATGGCAAATGCTTTGTCTAGACCCCTTGCTGATCCCTTTCAAAACTTATCCAGTGGCATCTTGCTCACTTGAAGCATGCCAGGCGCATGATACCTATCCTCCAAGTCCTCATCTGCCTTCTGTTCTGACTTCCATGTACAGGGTCGCGTTTATGATGTGTCTACCTTTGTTTGGGAACTTCGAGCAGCACAAAATTTGGTAAACATGCTTTGAGGGGTTGTCTCAAGTCTCTTGAAATAATGATATCATACCACAAGAAACAGAGTGTTGCCATTGATATGTTGTCATATATCTGTAACATCAGAGCTGATCTCATCAATCGAGGATGGGTGAATTTCCCTAAACGGTCGACGAGAATAATGAAACCTGCTCCTGTCATAAATTTGATTTCACTTTCCTTGATAACATACTTCACCGTGAGCAAGATTTGTCCCAGGTGTACAATCGCTACCACTCTTCAAACTTCACTCTCTTTTATATTCAAGCGTCAGCCCCTTCGACGATGTTTTCCGAGATCTTCATTAATCTCCTACTCGCCGCTTCCCCAGTTCTGGCTACTGTCTTTGTATGCTGCACAAAATATCTCTTGAGTTCTTCTGATATCTTCTCTAGATCACCCAACCCACTGCTTTGTCAACTTTCCACGGAGGTCAACCCGCCATGATCAACTGGCAAGATGATGGTGCTGCTCCATCTCTCCAGCAATTCGGCGATGCTATTGTTTCTATCTATGTTGGAAATTCCCAGAACCAGGTACGAGTTACCGCATTCTATCCCGGTTTGATTTAAGTGTTTTGATAACTAGACCTCCCTGCAAACCATTGTGGACAGTGTGAACGTCGCCACCACTGATTCCATCCAGTTTACCCCAAATGCCGACATGGGTTCCGATGGCGATTTTTAGTGAGTGCCTTTCAGCATCGTGCAGTTTGACTCGTCCTTAGTAAGTCTTAGTTTTATTCGCTTTGAGTCTCTCGCCTTCAAGGATCCTCAGAATCCCCAGCTCCCTGCCTTGTCTTTCTCTTCTAAGTTTACGTGAGTATTCAGTTATATCTTACCTTCTCACCATTGATTTTTTTCTTTAGGATGGACAACATGAGAGGAACTTTCAATTCTACTATTCGGGCTCAGATTGCAGGTCAATCAACTGCACCTCTTGTCGGACAGACCATGCTGAACACTGCACCCACAAGTCAAGCTTCCGCTACAGCACCTCGTAGCTTCTCTACGATAGCGTCTCACAGTACCTCCAACTCCGTGGCAGCCTCCTCCACTTCGGGTGCTGCTTCAACTCCCTCTAGCAGTGCTGCACTGAGTTCAAAAGCCAGCTGGATGGCTATCATTTTGGGCGCACTTACTGGTGTCACTACATTTTAGGTCCCGCCATGAAACCCATTCCTTCTTCGACTTGGATAGCCTCGTTTATTTTGTGTGTCCAATTGCTCCCGATATGTATTTTAACTTCGCTTCTTGTTTCAAGTTCTCTAAGAGAGTGTATGCACATTTGCACTGGTGACAGTTGCCATCCTATAGGAAATCATCGTTACGATTGATGTCTTCATTCTTCTCTGTTTTTTGATGCCAGAATATGTTTCACTTCCTAACGTGTAGTTGCAGTTTTATTGTACACTTCCAGGCAGACAAGCTCGACAAGCTCGAATTGCTTCGACGATTGCCTGTCTAGTTTAAAATATATATGAGTAGTCGATGTGATTGCCAATGGGAAGCATTAAGGACAGTACAAGAACAGTTCAACAAATCCCAGATAAGGCCATCATCTACTAACCGTTCAGAAGTCTGGATGAGCATTCATCGCTCGAGATAGAAAACTCCTCTGGGGCTGAATTTACAGGAAAATTATCACGTGGGGACTAGTATACAGCGCTGAGTTGATTCTGCTCCCAGTACCAGTCCAAGGAGCGACGATATTCGACTTAGACCCCGGTTTCTGGGGAAGTCCCAGGAAGCACAGACTGCGACGGCCCGTTGCACCCCTAGCCCGATAACGACCCTGCCATATTGGAGCGACACGATGAAACTCCGTGCTACCTTGAATCAGACAACGTCTGGGGCATATTGACGTGGGTATAAATTCTCCGTGTCCAGAGATGTTCCGCAATCCGTTTTGGGTGGGCAGAGGTGACTTGAAATGAACATCATCGTACGCGACAGACGATCTTCCGAAGCTGATGAGATGTTTGTCCTAGGAAGACTGGGTGTCTGTCCCGTTCATCGATAAGTCAAATAGATATAGGGTGATCCGGAGACAGCGGACATCGTATAGGCGAGAGTCAGCAGCATCAAGATCGCAGACTGTACTTTAAGTTGGTTTGAGTGACTAATGTTCTAGTAGGAGGGGAAAAGTTGAGTCAACATTAGAGAGGAAATTTATTTACTGGATGATGCACAACAGTGAGAATTTTTTCGTGATTTGAACCAGACCCTGGACTGCTAAAACAGGTGATAGCATTTGTCAACCCGCTGAAGACCATTATCCTTCTCGCGCCAAATGAAAGCACAATTATTCCTTCCTTCCGATAGGGCCCTCAACAAAACTTTTGACAATGTGCACTGCCTAACTGAACTATTAACACCACTGTCAGCGATGATTATCGGCCAATAACGCGTTCTTTTTAAAGGTTGTCGGTCAAATTCTTTGCATGCGAACATCTTGGCATCTATCTTGGCATCGGTACCGGCGAAACTTGACCTTCTTTTTCGACCTAGTATTTCTTTTACTCAACAGCAAGTGATCTAGTACTAGGACGCGGAATTCACGATGGATGTGAAATTTTCTGGTAGTAGCTGGGCCTGGACCATCTCTTAGCACGAAGGTACACCCGAAACTTCAGCATCAAAAATGGACCTTCACGTCCACTTTTTCATAGGTCATCCAACTACCCCGTCGAAAGGTCTTGCAACTTTGCGAACGCGCGGACTTTTTCCGGCCACGATACAATGATTCCGAATTAGATTCAATGACTCAAATTCTTAAACACTCCGATCGTTGATGTACACGCCCCAGGACTCTTGGCGTGATAGATTTTTGTAGACCCCAAGAGTGTGCATCGACATGTGACTGGATGAGTTTGATGAATGTCTTATGATCACGACAAAAACAAACAGCCATCGTATAAAAAGGACGAAGGACCCTTTGTAGAGTATTTTTCCGTGGAAGCGAATTCACATAGGACATATGAAGAACAGACAAATTTTGGCTATCCTCACTCTTGCTCTTCCTGCTCTTGCTCAACAACAGGTGTGGGGACAGTGTGAGTATGTATCAGATTGTTTCGAGACGGTGTGACTCATCCATCATAGGTGGTGGCATTGGCTGGACTGGCCCTATGACATGTTTATCAGGGTCAATCTGCACTGTCCTTAATCCCTGGTATTCGCAATGTATCCCGGGAGCCGCTCCTCCCCCTTCGACGACCACCGCTCCGATAACAACGCCTCCTTCATCTACCACTACTTCTTCTATCACTACACCCACCAGCAACCCAAATCCTCAGGACTGCCCAACTCTTCCGTCTAATCCGTCTCTCACGTCCAACTCTTTCCTCCCAGATCCTTTCACATTTTTTGACGGCACTCAAGTAACCACCAAAGCTCAGTGGGACTGCCGCCGTGCAGAAATCTCACAACTTCTTCAAAAATATGAGTTGGGTACCCTCCCCCCTAAATCTTCCTCCGTGAACGGTTCATTGTCTGGTGGTGTCCTCACAGTCAACGTATCCGAAGGTGGAAAATCTATCTCTTTCACAGCGACCGTATCCTTGCCGAGTGGCAGTGGGCCGTTCCCTGCCATCATTGGAGTTGGTGGCATCAGCATCCCAAGACCTTCCGGGGTTGCCCTCGTCACTTTCAACAACGACGATATGGCTGCTCAGATAAACAGTGGCAGTCGAGGCCAAGGAAAGTTTTACCAGCTTTATGGAGCGAATCATTCCGCTGGTGCCATGATTGCATGGACTTGGGGTATTTCTCGTGTCATCGACGTACTCGAGACCATCCCCAATTCTAACATCGACCTGACAAAACTTGCTGTCAGCGGATGTTCCAGAAATGGAAAGGGTGCACTCGTTGCAGGTGCTTTTGAAACACGTATCGCCCTGACGATCCCTCAGGAGTCTGGATCCGGTGGTGCTGGATGTTGGAGAATATCAGACAGGATGCTTTCAAGTGGTGTCAACACTCAGACTGCGTCGGAGATTGTGGGAGAGAATGTCTGGTTCTCTCCCAACTTCAATCAACTCGTCAACCAAGTCAACAACTTGCCCTTTGATCACCACCTACTTGCAGCTCTTGTCGCACCTCGCCCTCTGCTAATCATCGACAATACGGGTATTGACTGGCTTGGTCCGGAAAGTGTTTGGGGTTGTATGCTTACCGCTAACAAGGTTTGGCAGGCACTTGGTGTTGGAGATCTGATGGGGATCAGTCAGGTTGGCAATCATAACCATTGTGCCTTCCCGGGAAATGAACAGAGTGATTTGGATGCATTTGTGGACAAATTCTTGGATGGCCAGCCAACGAATACAAATATCCTCAAAACTGACGGTGCCAACAATCTTGGTTTTGTTGAATCACAATGGGTAAACTGGCAGGTCCCCACCCTGTCATGATATCAATTGTCATATCTTAAGCACGTTTGTGTACTTTTAGTTTTGGTTGCCGATTAATGATGACAAGCTAAATTCAATATGGATATTTTTGAGAAGTTTTCTGTAAATTTCTATTGCCACACTCATTCAAAAATATTGAGGCAGACCGAGACGTAGCTTAGCGTGGATCGATTAGTATCACTCCTGATCTGACAGAGATGTCCCCGGTTGTGGTGCTGTGTCACTCAACTCTGAATCATTTACCTTTAAGGTTGTCAATCCTCGAAAGGGATCAGTCTGCCATGGTGGCAAACCATGTACCGTAACTTGGCTTGATGATGGCGTACGCCCCCTCCTATCTGAGATTGGTGTATGCACTGTGGGACTATACACTGGGAAACAGGTTCGCTGAAACGTTCGTCTCTCCTTCAAAAACTCATTCTTCGTCATCCAGAAATTGATTCAGACCATAACGCCAGCAGACGTTTCCACAAAATTGTCGCTAACTTTCACTGTGCATTTCTTTTTTGGAGGATTTTCCCTGCTTTGCTGACATCATATCATGCCTATAGTCTATTCCTGCTGCTGGTCCCAATTCGGATGCCTAGTGTGTTTTCATCATTGATCAATACCTACCCTTAAGATTTAACACCATCTTTTCCAGTTATCTTGCTTTCGTTTCTACATCTGCCAAACAGAACAATTCCCTTCCATACGCCGCTTTCTCACCTTTCTTCCGGTCCGTGGCTTTTCAATACAATATTATCTTCTTCTCACTACCGCATTTAGACTGGATCGAATGACGGGATCATTCATAACTTCTGATTCCTCTGCAATATACCCAATTCCTTTCCCCACATCCATTAATTTATCAAGCAGCAATACTGTTTTGTCCACCATCACTGTTGGAACAATTCTCACATCCACAGCACAAAGCTCCAATCATACCACTACAAAGACCACTCAAATTCTGCAGCTATCGAGCATCTCAGAAGCCTCCTCTGCGACGGTCAACTCTGTTACCACCCCCTTCAGCGATCTTAGTCCACATTCCTCCGCCACGACTCCGGTTTTGACTGTGACCACACCTTTTTCTTCCTTTTCTTCGAGTTCCTCCACACCGTCAGTCTCTTCTCTCAACACTGGCGATACCAGTGGTGCTCCGGGTGTGGGACTTTCCAGAGGCATTGTGATCAGTATTGCTGCAATTGCTGGCGTTGCCAACCTTCTGACTCTCTTATGAGCTCTCTTCGTCAGTCTCCGTATCTTGGTTCTTCGTCTATCAAGAGCGCTGTCGTATCGTAAATTCTGTTTGTTTTCTCTGCTCTTTTTGCATTCGATTGCTTCGAGTCTTTCTCGTCTTTCTCGCGCAGCCTTTCCGCATTTGTTAAGTCGTGTCTTAGTCATGGACATATGCCATAAGCTCGCTCTCGTCATCTGTATGCCTCAATGTTCTGCGCTACCTAATGGTCTTGTCATACGTATGTCTGAATACCGGCGCTACCTAAACTCTCATCCGTCACCCTGTCTTATGCTGCCTCAGAGATGGGACAAAATGTTAGTAAATTTCCTTCATTTCGACGGCAACCTCCCTCTCTTCTTCCTAGAGAAAACCCACCAGAAGTGAAGTCAGGCTTGACACTTGATCATCAAAACTATTTCTCTGCAAATGAGCCCTTTCTGGCTATTGTTGCTGCAGCTCAAGCTGATCTAGCCGTCCAAAGTTTTATGTATCTTCCTGAGCCATTGAAGATATGAGAAGTCACATTGTGTATGGTAGGCAAGGTCAAGGATAGATGGGTCGATATTGGTCGATGCCAATTTTTTGCAGAAAATTCATCTGATATACTCTGACATTCCTTGATTCGATTTCGTTTCAAAACTGTTCTGTATGATCAGAGCAAGGTAAAATTCTGATGTTCCTAATTCGACTTTGGCCGGCTCATGGGATTCACATGTTTACATCGGTAAATTTATATTTAATTGATCTAATGTGAGCAACGAATCCTGCAATTAT
>Ga0153939_1000646_pt1 | contig 13262 bp, 6 predicted proteins | sample TSNJ023MetaG_FD_104734 | JGI IMG/M metagenome (GOLD analysis project Ga0153939, IMG submission 104734) | Attine ant fungus gardens microbial communities from New Jersey, USA - TSNJ023 MetaG | ecosystem: Host-associated > Fungi > Mycelium > Unclassified | place: USA: New Jersey, Brendan T. Byrne... | reverse complement strand
TATCAAACGCAGACTGGATAAAAGTCAGGTACTATAACGAGAGCTATATGTGTAACGATATAAAGGAACTTAAAAATAACAGAACATAACATAACGGGAACAACCACCTCAAACAGTAAAGTTCAGGGTGGTTGTTTTTGAGTGATTGTATTTTTTTCTTATATTTTAGCACTATAGAAATAGAAAGTCAATAGTAGTATTACCAAAATCACGAAAAATCATAAGAAGGAGAAAGAGATAATATATGGAAAATAAACAAAAATTGGGATGTAAAAAAGTGATACTGGGAGAATTCATAGAAGAGCTTTCAGAAATCATACTTGATTATGCATGTCAGAAAAAAATGACAATATCCAATATTGAAGAGGTCTTGGCGATAGTAATAGGTTATATGGAAGATAACGCAACTATGACAGATGATACTCATGCCGTTGATACAATTCTAACAGATTTATGTTCTGATATTCATGATATTTATGCGGCTTTAGCAGAATTATATAAGGTGACTGATAATACTAGTACCCAATACGCACAGTTTTTAAAAGAAGCCCCTGCCAACGCCAAGGAATGCGGAAGCACTATTAAAGACTATATCTCTTTTACCGCAGACTTTGCCAAGCTTAGATATAGCTTGCAAGAGTCATCCATATTGGCGAAATTAGTAAATTTTTATAAAAACACCGGAGACATTTCTGTTGAAGAGGGGAACGTTATTTGATATACTTAAAAAATATAAGCCACAGTATAATATGGTACAATGCCAGTATTCCTATGATATTTTGTGTAATCAAGAATTCTTATTTTAACCAGTGAAAAGTGAAGTTTGAAAATAAAAGGAGAAGGAAAAATATAAATATGGGTAGTAAGTATCGTGCGTATCTGTGGATATTCATATCTTTTTTGGTAACAGGGGTGGCAAGTGGCTGGTGGAACGCCGTGCTCATAGCATTGGTTCTGATAACACTTGCTAACAAAGATTCATCATTTACACTCTAAAATCATTTTGTCAAATTGTAGAAATCAAAAAAGCCTTGACATAATGCCGCCTTTTTAATATAATAATAGTGTAATAAAATGTTTGTTCGCCCCCTGATTGGCGACTCATAAATGTTCAGGATTAAAATGTTTGTTCGCCCCCTGATTGGCGACTCATAAATGTTCAGGATTAAAATGTCCATAAAGCCCTGTCATGAGACAGGGTTTTATTTTTAAGAAGGGCGGCACATACAAATGATAACAGGTCAATTTTTCTTCTTGTCTGATCAGTATTACAAAGATTTCCCTGACAACATGCTAATGCGAAACAAAGAGAATCTTAATAGTTCTTCCCACGATCGACCCTTTTTCTTTGCCTTTTCTGATAGCAAAAATAAAGATATTGTTTGGTGCATCCCGGTTTCTTCGCAATATAGTAAATTCAAGAAAATTTATGATAAAAAAGTGGAACGGTATGGGCACTGTAATACAATTCGATTTGGAGAAGTCTTAGGGCAACGGGCGGCTTTTCTGATCCAGAATATGTGTCCTGTGACTGCAAAATATATTACAAAGACATATGTTGACAAGAACAATCGTATTGTGCAAATTGATAACCGCACCGTTAATGATGTTATTTATAATGCACGGGAAGTACTTGCCAAGGTAAACCGTGGGGCCTCTATCGTATTCCCAGATATAAAAGCTATTTACTCAAGTCTTTCCAGTCAGCAATAAAAAAATCAAAACAATCTTACGGAAGGGACGCGTCGTCCCCTCCGTACTCTCCTACCACGTATGCCCACAACTCTTGCACTTAAAACTCTTATTAATCTTCCTACTAAAAATCCCCAATCCCACTATTGAAGCTCCGCGTTCCATTGCGCCAATCTTTTGAACGACATTGCTTCCACAGGTAGGGCATTTTGGGGTTGGGTCGATCGGTTGGGTGAATGCTGGGGAGGGATTCTTGATTTCTTCGGCATACTTTACTTCAACATCTTCCCATATGATTCCATCCTTAGTAAAAGTCGCCTCCTCCGCATTGGAACAATTCCCGCCTTTACCAGAACAGATGCGAGTAACACCATGTTGGTTTTCAACAATTGTACATTGGTCATATCCGCATCTTGGACAAATATATCCGATTCCAATGATCTTGTTCCATCTGTCTTTGTTATCTGTACCGCAATTGTGACATAATAGCGCATCGTGTCTCACTCGATTATTACAATTTACACATAGTATTGATCCTCTCATAGCAATGCCTCCCCAATATTTGATAAATATTATAGCACATATTTAACTATATGCCAATTGTTAAATTCTACTTGTCGTTAAAATCTGTCGGAGATTTGTCAAGTGCTATTACCGTTGTTTCAAATTTAGGGACAAACATCGATGCCATCACTGCTTCATTAAGTGGATTCAATGCCGCTCAACAGGTGAGCATCATGACATCAGCTGGTGTCTCTAGTGAATTACAGTGGGAAATTCTATCGACGCAACAATTAGGTAATGCCCAAATTCGGGCTGCAATGTCCAATGCAACTATGGCGACCGCAACAACTACCAATGCCGCAGCTCAAGGATTATTGACAAAAGCACTCGGAGCATTGAAGGCTGCCGTTATTGCACATCCAATATTAGCCTTTGCAGCAGCAGTCGGAATTGCATTTGTCGCAGTAGATCTATTAACCGAATCGCTGTCTGAAGCACAAGAGAAAGCCGCCGAATCTGCCGAAGCTTATGAGAAAATTAAAACAGAACTTCAGCAGATGAACGATGAATTGGCAACTGCTCGAGACAGAATTAATGAACTAAATGCCAAAGAAAACCTCTCTCTCGTTGAAGAAGCAGAACTCGAAAAATTAAAGGCACAGAACGAATACCTTGAAAAGCAAATTTCGCTAAAGGAAGCACTGTCGGGCTTTAGCCAAAAACAAGCTATTAGTGATGCGGTGAATGCAGCTGGTAAAACTTCTGAAAAAGCTGTTGCTTATGAAGGACAGTATTATCGAGCAGATGGTACGACTGGTGACAAGTATGACGACACCTATGGCAGATATGGACTAAATCGCCTTGATTACGTTCAATCAAACTTAAATGCAATAAAGACCTACGAGCAAATTATTGATGATCTGCAAAAACAGCAAAATGCGTTAGATCAAGCATCTGAGACTTTCCAAGATGATTTTAATGACTTGGATAAACAAATCAACGCACATTTATCCAAAGTTGATGAATGGAATGCTGAAGTAGCTTCTGTTATGGGGGAACTTGGTGAAGAGTTAAGCACTACATTGGAAGCTTATCTAAACGATGTCTCTATGAGCGATGAAGCCACTCAGATTGTTGAACAGTATAACTCTCTCATGGATCAGATCTTAGGTGCTACCAATAACGCAGTAGATGAAGCCAGCAACAAAACAGATATCATTGACAAGATTTTTGATCAAAAAAAATGGAGTGACGCCCTTTCAAATATGCAATATGCGTATGGGGCAGGAATCAACCTCGATGATATATTAGAGGACTTCTTCACAGTAAATAAAGACATCTCTACTGTTCTTGATGAAGCAGGGATAAACAAAGAAGAACTGAGTAAATATCTCAAATCCATTCTTGCGCCAGACGAAATTGACTTCAATGAATTAAGAAACCAGCTCACTACCACTCTTGATCTTGAAAACTCTTCTCTCGCTAAAAATAAATGGCTTGACTCCAAATCTGACATGCAGATAGAAATTCTATATGGTATTTCTAAAGACGGAGATATATCTACATGGTCTATGGAAGAACTCGACGCAGAAATTGAGAAGCGTCAAAATCAGAAAATATTCATATCCGTTTCTGATGCCGCTGAACAAATAGCAGCAGTTGGCGAAGAGCAAGAACTTGTCAACAAGATCCTTAGTGAAGGCACGTCTATTGCTGCTGAAGATTATCAGAAGCTTATTGAATATTCGAAAGAATATGAATCCTGTCTGATGTATGAAGGGGATAGATATACTCTAAACCGCAAAGCACTCAAAGATCTTACAAAAGAGCGCGAGAAAACCCTTAAAACGCAGATTAAAGAAGCTAAAAATAATAAGTATCTTGATTATCATAATTTGTCTAAGGAATTGTACGCTCTCACTCGCGACTATTCAAAATATGATGCCAGTAAAGACCGTTCAATCAAAACCACATTAGCTCAGCTAAGTAGCATTGAAGCAGAAATCAATCAATATAGGCTTCTGGAGCAACAATTATTGACCGCTTCAAATGCATTTGATCAGTACAAAGAATCAAAGAATGCTGCCGATTATGGGGATAACTACAGTACATCTAATGATGCCAGAGAGTCTTTAAAGGAAGGTTTCAAAACAGGGAAGGTAGGAACGGTAGAGTTTGAAAGTGCCGTCGACCTACTCGTCCCCGAAGCTGAAATTGATAAGGGCATTTCTGGGATTAAAAAGTACTATGACAAAACAATCAAGAAATATTTCACTGATGACAATGACGGGGTTGTTAATTTTATAAACGATGCGCTTTCCAAGGGTCTGTTCACTGGTTCTCTTAGTGACTTCCTAGTGGCTGATGGGAAGACGCTGGATGATTTCTGTGAACAGTTAAATATAACCAAAGAAGTTGCACTCGCCATATTTGGGGAATTAGAAACCTATGGATACGGGCAGAATTTCGATTGGTTTGATGAACTATTTAAGAGTTCCGAAGATTCTTATAACGCACTTGAATCATTAGAAGTTCAGTTATTAAGTACCAAGGCAGAAATGATTAAGAGTGGTGATTGGGGCTTTGATGATGAAAGTAATAGTGCCAAGACGAAGGAGGTCGTTGACCGGCTTGAAGAGGTAAGGCAAAAAAAGAAAGAAGTAGCTCTTACTGCCGCCGATGGTATTATTAACTATGAACAGGACAAAGCACACTTAGAGAAACTATCTCAAGATTACGAAGCTCTAATCATTCAGATAAAGCAATCGGAAGATGAAGAAGTAAAAATACAATTACAAGCAGAAGCTGATGAATTATATGAGCAGATAGAATATTTAGAAAGCCAACTTACAGAGCCAACCGAAATGAATATTACCATTGCGGAGGAAGCTTTAACATCTGAACTGGCTAAGTTCAAGAGAGCATCCGAAGATCCTCAATATGCTGCCGCAATTAATATTACTACTGACGAAGCCCAAGCAAAAGTCGATGAACTTACCCAGAAGCTTGAAACGATTAATCAAATTAAATATGATCAACAAGAATCCGTACTTTCTGGCCTAGGGCAAACGGTTGATGAAATCAAGTCAAAGATTGAATCAACAAAGGATTTAAACGTTACCACGGCTACGGCAACATCTAGGCTACAGGCGATCAATAATTATATAGACGCTCTTCGTAGAAAGATTTCACTAGGGGCTAATTTTAATGTAACGACAACAACTTCTACCTCTTCGAATGTTAATGGGACGGCACATGCTAGAGGAACTGTTCCGAAGATTAAATCCGCAAGTTTTGGGGATGGATATTTAGGAAAAGCCTACTCATCTGGCGATTGGGGAATTGGTCGTGACGAAATTTCTTTAACGGGGGAACTTGGGCAAGAGATGGTAGTCAGAGACGGCAGATTCTTTACTGTTGGAGATAATGGTGCAGAAATGGTCGGTCTTAAGAAGGGCGATATAGTATTTAACCACCTTCAGACTCGCGAACTCTTGTCAAAAGGCCATGCTACTGGACGCGGAAGATCTTATGCCGAAGGTTCTGCTTATGTTACCGGGGGATCTGGAATAAATGTAACGGGTGGGACAAATAGTTCCAAGAGCAAGTCCAGTAGTAAATCAAGTAGTAAATCTAATTCATCCGATGATTCAGACGTATCTAAGACTTTAGAAGACTGGATTGAACGTTTTATTGACGCTTTCCAATACGGGGCAAATGCACTTCAAAGACTTGCGAATGATGTTTACCAGAGATACACCGATCAAAACCCTGTTATCAATCAAATGGTTTCTGACATACATAATTTTGTTCAACTCGAACAGCAAATGTATGATAGGTATATGCAGCAAGCCAACTCTCTCGGACTGTCTTCTGATTACGTCCAAAAGATCCAGAATGGCGCAATTGATATTAGTACCATTACTGATGATAATCTAAAAGAAAAAATTTCTGAATATAAGCAGTGGTATGACAAAGCGCAAGGCGTGAAAGAAACTATTGCTGAATTAAAAGTTCAGATTAGAGATCTAAATAATCAAAAACTAAGTAACATTGTGGATGATTTTGAACAGCTAATTGGTCTCAGCAAAAGCTTGATTTCAGTACAGGAATCATATATTAAGCTAATTCAAGAATCAGGGAAACGTGTTGTTGAAAATGATTATACGGTTCTCATTGGGGAGGAAGCCAACACCCTAAGATATCTGAATGCACAGTTTGCGGCGTTAAACGCGGAGTATAGCTCTCTCGTAGCGGCTGGTGCTCTTGATATAGATGACTTCATTGAGTGGAAAACGGTTCTTACTGATATCAAAGAGGAAATCTACCAATCGCAAATAGCATTAGAGCAATATAAGAATTCGATCCGTGAAGTTCGGTGGGAACCGTTCTTATCTGGTTTAGATGGTCTCGATAATGCCAATGATGCGCTGGACGATATGCTGACTCTTTTGGGTAATAGTGGACTGTTTGATGAAACTAGCCTTTCATCCATCGGGAAGACAAAATTAGGCTTGCTAAGTCAACAGCTTGTGAACAACAAAAAGATGGCGGCGCAGTATAAAGAAGCCATCAGCACTCTTGCGAAAGAACTCAAGAATGGAACAATCACCCAGAAGGAATACGACGAAGAATTACTGAAATATCAAAAACTGCAACGTGAAGCCGCTATTGCTACCAAAGAAAGTAAAGATGCAATAATCAGTTTAATAAAAGATGGAATCGACAAAGAAACTGAAGCATTCAACAAACTCATCGCGGCTAAAAAAGAGGCACTGTCTCAAGACAAGAAAAACGATGAGTATGCTAAAAAGGTAAATGATAAGCAAAAACAAATCAATGCAATCCAAGCTCAACTTGCAGGGTTAGAAGGTGATAATTCCGCAGAGGCAATTCAAAAGAGAAAGAAACTAAATTCTCAATTGGGTACTCTGAATGAGGAATTGCAGGAAATTCGTAAAGACAGGGAAATTGAAACTTTAGAGCAAACCTATGATGATGCACTTGAATTATTTGAAGAATATCAAGAAAAGATAAAAGATGAGTTAGACTATAATCTTGATTTAAGAGATAAAGAAATTGCCAATATGCTCATCACAACAAAATCCAGCTATGATGAAATATTCGGTTATTTGCAGGCTCTATCAGATAATTACAACGTAGTTCTGACGGATAGTATTACTAATCCATGGAAATCTGGTACGGCAGCGGCTCAAAATTATTATGATGCGGTAAATAAGATTTCTGGCGCATCATCTGGAATAGATACCGCTCCGGTTAGTACAGCATCATCTAATGAATCAAACATTCGGCAGTTATACTCTTCTCTTTTGGGACGTGACGCTGATCCGGTTGGATTACAGCATTTCTTAAGCAAGATGGACTCAGGGGCAACACTGGATCAAGTAAAATCGGAAATTCTGAATTCGAGTGAATACAAAGTCAGAGATCTTTATAAAAGTGTTCTTGGGCGTGACGCTGATTCGGCTGGACTACAACATTTCATGAGTAAGATGGATTCAGGGGTGACGCAGGATCAAGTGAAGTCAGAAATTCTGAATTCGAGTGAATACAAAATCAAAGATCTCTATAAAAGCGTTCTTGGAAGAGATGCTGATTCAGCAGGATTACAATATTGGATGAATGCTCTAAACAACGGTTCATCTTTGTCGGAAGTTGAATCAGCAATGCGAATGTCTGATGGTTTTTGGAGTGAGTCGAGCGAATTTGTGACCGAATTATATAAGAAGGTTTTGGGACGTAGCCCTGATTCTGCGGGACTGATTTCTTGGCTGCAAGCTATGCAGAAAGGAATGTCAAAATCTGAAGTTGAATCCGCAATGCGAATGTCTGATGGATTCTGGAACGAGTCGAGTGAATTTGTGACCGGATTGTACAATAATGTTCTAGGGCGTAGCCCGGATTCTGCATTGACTTCTTGGTTACAGGCTATGCAGAAAGGAATGTCAAAGAAGGAAGTTGAAAGGGCATTCTACAATTCTGCAGAATTCCAGAATAAGTATTCCGGCAAGTCCAATCAAGACTATATAACCGCCTTATATAGCAAGATCCTAAATAGATCTCCCGATTCTGGCGGGTTGTCAACATACTTATCTGCACTAAATAGCGGCAAGCCCCGTTCTTATGTTGTTGATTCGTTATTATATTCAGATGAGTTCAAGAAGCTAAAGGGTTATGCAAAAGGAACGATTCGAGTTCCTAAAACCGGAGTTTATAAAACACAGGAAGAAGGATTAGAAGCTATAATTGGAAGTGGGGGGCTTGTTACTCCGCTGAATAAGGGGGACGCTGTATTCACAAACCCTCAAACGATGCAGTTATGGGATATGTCGAAAGATCCCTCTTCTTTTATTCTGAAGAATTTATCTAATGCTCTGCCAAATTATTCAGACTTGAATTCACAACCTGCTTTAAGTGTGCAGATAGATAACCTGATAGGAAGTGTTGAATATAGGAATAAAGATGATTTGCCAGAACTTAATAGATTTTTAGAAATGGCTGCGGATCATACTATTGATAGGATCAAGGGGCAAGCAAGAAATCTCGGTTATAAATAACTAATTGGAGGGCGGTGAAATCCGCTCTCCTAAATGTAAAGGTGGTGGTAAAATGGCTATATTTGGAAGCTTTACCTATAATGGTATATCTTTCGCTTCGTTTGGGAATATCGTTCTATGTAAATTTAGTTCTATTGAAGATAGATTTACCCAACAAAAGGAAACACTAAAGGGTGAGTTAAATCCGTGGAGGGATATCACGAACTACTACGCTGATAAATATTCCACTCCGCTCACAGCAAGCGTTGAAATCGTAAAATGTAATGGCGCTCCATTTAGCGGAGAAGAAGCAAGAAAAATCCGTTCCTGGCTCATCAGCCCAATGGGGTACCGTCTGCTGGAAATTGATGATGGAACCGGATTATATGATGATATTGAATTCTTTGCAAAATTCACTGTTTCTAAGGAAAAGGTATTTACTGGGGACATTAATGCTCTTTGTTTTGAGTTTGAGTGTAATGCTCCGTATGGAACCACTAAGGATAGGATCTATGAATTTGATGGAGGAGATACAATTTTAATAGACAATACATCCGATGATAACGAGCGCGACTATTATCCCGTTATAGTAATAACCCCCAAAGCAACCGGTGCCATTAAGATAGAAAATGACGCCTATCCCGGAGAGGTTATGGAATTATCAGTACTAAACGGAAACACGTTAACTATCAATAATAAGAATCTAACTATTGTTGATTTGATCGACGATTTTAATTTTTCTGATGATTTTAATCTTACTTGGATACGGCTAAAGTATGGCATCAATAATATAACGATAACGGGAGACTGTACTGGTTGTTTTAAATGCAACTATATAAGAATGGTGGGTGTATAATGTTTATTTTCAAAAAAGAACAAGCACGGGCAAAAGAGATATATATTTCAAAACCCAACAATGGTATGCTTGGCCCCTTAGATGGAATCACATCTGCTAAATTCACTCCAAAATTCAACGATATATGGGAACTAGAAGTTTCCGTTGATAAGTATATAGATGGAGTTTTATCTAGTAAATATGATGCTATTCTGCAATATATGGAACTGTATGTTCCTGATATTGGATGGTTTAGAATAACAGAAACTCCGAAAGAAACAATGGATAGGCAGGGGCATACTTACAAGACGTTCAAGGCTCAGGGGTACGAAATTCAACTACAAGACGTTGATGTTGTCAATTTTTATGTGAACACGGGAGATGAATTATCATATGAATTTTTTGACGAGAATCTAAATCCGATGGGTATTCCAATGAGGAATATCCAACTTTATATCCAAAATGCGTCTGATGATCCTGAGTCTGATAATTATTTTGGGTATGGAATTTTAAATCTCTTAGAAAAATATTATCTCAGAAAGTGGAAATTTGGAGAGGTAGATATTGAATTACGGAGTCTTAGGGGACGGGTAATTTCAATAGAAAGTCAAAATCTGTATGCAACACTAACTCAGGATATTTCCAAAGCATTTGATTGTATTTTTGAATTTGATCGGGAGAATTTCATTATTAACGTTCGCCCGTTTTATAATATAGGTAAGACTCTTAACATCCAAGCATCATATAGGAATCTGCTGAATAGCATGACGATTAGTGCGTATAGCGACCCTTCATATACCCGTTTTAGGGTTGCTGGAGGAAATGAACAAACAAGCATAATGTACGTCAACTTCGGGTCTGATTATATAGACGATCTTTCGTATTTTATGAAGGAACCATATTTTAAAAAAGAGGTAGTTAATAAATATAATCAGTTTGTCAGTGTCAGAGAAAGCAAACGGGAAGAATACGCAAACTTATATAAAGACTATAGCTTAATCCGCAGCGAGATTTCAGAAATTGATAATAGGGTTCCAATTGATGAGGTAAAGATTGCATGGGGGAGATATTCCGTAGAGGAACTGAATACAGAACTCGAAAATTTCAAAGCAATACTTAGTTATTTAGAAAAAACAGAACAGAATGTTGAAGGGGCAAATAAGTACCAAACATATTTGTGTATTAAGGATATTATCATTCCAGATATTGAGGCGAATATCCGTGCTAAAAATACGGGGGACGTTGCGGTTGCCGTTGATTATAAGACCAATTGGGAATTATATGGGATTATAGAATTAGAATCAAAGAAGTTAGCCTATGAAGATGTTATTAAAATATGCGAACACACTGGGCATAACGTTCCATGGACTCCTGAAGGCTCTACCTCTACATCCGAAGCCGCTCATAATTTGCAGTATAATCAATATTTAGAATATGTCAAATATGTAACCAAAATAGAACTAAAGCTTACTGCTCTGTATGATAAAAAGAATGCCCTCACAGAAAAATTAAAGCTGATTGAAGATAGTTTGTCCAAAATCAGGTCTTCCGTCTCTATTGAAAATATCCAATTTGGGTTTTCACAAAAGGAATTAGAAGATATTCGTTCACTCTATATAGACACTGATTTTACAGATAGTTCCATTGAAGTTCAAGATGTAGGGATTATTGAGGACGTAATTGATTATTCTTGGGATTTGTATGAATCCGCTAAAAAAGAATTGGAATATAGATCCCGCCCACAATTTACGGTCACTACTGAAGCCGAAAACCTATTTAGAATTGAATCTTTTAAGAAACAAGCCGATACGCTGGAAATAGGCGATTTTATATATCTTGATCTCGGAGATAGTAGCCACAGCAATATCATAAAGCAGAGGATTATATCATTTACCGTTGAGCTGGTCAACATGGACAACACTTCTCTCTCACTATCATTTTCCAACTTAGCATGTACTGCATATGGAAAAGCTGATGACTATAGATTTTTCTTTGAAAATAAATCTGGATCAGTTAGTAAGAACTCAATTTCTCAAAATAGCACATCAACAATCCAATCTATATCCGCATCCGTAGCACTTTCGGTCATCCAAGGCTATCTCGGTGGAGGTAATTCTATCTTCCCAAATGGGTTAAGCGTACAAGACACTCAGAGGCTCTTAGATTCACTTTCAGGACTAATTGATGGCAATATATCTCTTGATGAATTAAAGGCCAAATTAGCCAAAATAGACGTGTTAGAAGCAGACAATGCATTCGTTAAATACCTTGAATCATCATTATTGGTGTCTGATAAGGGAGTTTTTAAAGAATTAAATGCAACTATTGGTAATATAGAGACGTTGCTATCCGGCACTATCGGTGCTGGGAATGCCCAATTTATTAATCTAACAGTAGATAATACAAAAATGACTGATGCGTTCATCAAAAATCTTATTGCATCAAGAATTAGCGTAGCTGATTTAAATGCTCATACTATGAGTGGGCAGACTATAAATATTATTTCAACAAAAACCGGAGATCCTGCTATATCTTTTATGAATGGAACTCAACAGTTTTTTGATAGTAAAGGGGTAGTTCGTGTCCAAATTGGACAAGATGCGTCGGGGAATTTTAATTTCATTATTCGTGGAGAAGATGGTACTACTACCCTTTTTGACGAGAACGGCATCACCAAAAATGCTATTCCTGATGGTTTAATCATAAATGATATGATTGAGTCTGGAACAATAGATAAAAATAAATTAGGGTTCCCGATAATAGAAGCGAATAAATATGGTGGAGTTGATATTACGCAAGTTTATAATGGCGAAGATGGCTTATGGGGAGTACAATATGATGAGTTCAAAACTTCCACGGAAACCAAAATAAAAGAAATAGCATCGATGGCAGATATTATTGAACTTTATGCAGATAATCAGGTATTTATTGAACAAGATGGGGTAGTTACCCCAACTGCCATAACTATTACGGCAAAATGTTTGAACAATGCAAACGTTGACTCATGGTATATTGACGGAGTAAAAAACACCACTTTTGTTTCTTCTGATAAATTATCTATTACGCTTCCAAGCTCGTGTTTAGATGGCAAAAAATCGATTATGGTTAAGTGCCAAAATAGCGCTGGAGAAGTTTATGATATATATACCATTTATAAAATATCTGCATCTTCAGGAATTACTATTACGCTGTCATCCAGTGAAGGGCAGTTATTCAAAGCCGATTCGGGAGTTAATTCAACGGTGATCACTTGTAAGGTCTATAAGGGGACACAAGAGATAACGCCAAATTCATATAAATTTTTGCAACTATCCGATGATAATACAACTTGGGATACTATCGGAACGACACAATCCGTTACTATTCCGCTATCAGGATTCATTTCCAAAAGTCGGATAAAATGTCAGGTGGATGTTTAACATATGCTATTGACGAAGAAACAAACTATGAGAGGAGGTCAAATATTACGTGATCTATGAACAGGAAATAAATATAGTCCGTATTTCTGACGGGGAACCCGGTATATCTGCTGGTTCTCTTTATACTTGGATTGTGTATGCGGACGATGATCAGGGGACTAACCTATCTAATGATTATAATGATCAGAAGTATATGGGCGTCGCATATAACAAAACCGATCAGGTAGAAAGTACAAACCCTTCTGATTATACATT
>Ga0153939_1000640_pt1 | contig 13292 bp, 16 predicted proteins | sample TSNJ023MetaG_FD_104734 | JGI IMG/M metagenome (GOLD analysis project Ga0153939, IMG submission 104734) | Attine ant fungus gardens microbial communities from New Jersey, USA - TSNJ023 MetaG | ecosystem: Host-associated > Fungi > Mycelium > Unclassified | place: USA: New Jersey, Brendan T. Byrne... | reverse complement strand
ATGTACAGAACCATTCACTCACATGTAGCCGAGATTGGTTTAGTTGCACGCGTCGGATGTCTAATGTACACTTTAAAGTAGTAAGTCCTTCTGAGATGTTATGTGTGTAATAACTAACATAGTATATTGTCTCAACGCCTTCAACAAACTGATTCAACCGTGCTTCCCCAGTTTCTGGCATATTCACGTAAAAATCCATGTGATCAGCATATCCGGTTTCTGTTGAATTCTCACCCTACATGGTAATGATGAATAGTGCCTGCCAAATAGAGATGAATCCTATCACCCAAAGGTTTCGTTACATTTTGATTGAGTGAGTCTGCCAAGACTCTGCTTTACTATATATACTTTTGATTCACTGTAAGCTTTGTCCTCCACACACTCGCCAGGAACACGATCATTGTCATGCCCTCTCAAGCTGTTATTACACGCAAAACTAGCCCCGCATCGGAAAACGACCACCGCAAGAGGTGTGCAGTAGATCGATGTAGGTGCCAGAAGATTTGCTAATCTGCTTGCCTGCCAGGCGGCGAAATCGAACTACAAAATCATGCCTCAACTGTCATACTTCCAAGAGAATGGTAGGAGTCTAGGCTACAACCAAATACACTCAATCCTCGGAATCATATATAGTGCGATAGAAAACGCCCCGCTTGCACTCGTTGTGTACAGCTTGGACTAGTGAGCTTCTCACTTGTACATGAGCATCAACTAGACAGATTCCAGATCGGCCTTTGTGCATATGAAATTAGTGATCCAAGACAGTCTTATGATTCCCAGGACGACTGTACAAGGCTTCTCAAAAGGGTGGCAGAACTGGAAGGTGTCATTCGAGAGGTAATTTTTCCTCATTGTCCACATCATGCGCATCACTTATGGTATTACAGATGAAGAAGAAACCACATCCAAAATGGGCCAGTAATCCCCTTGAAGAGCTTGAAAAAAGGCCCTTCGGGACACACTCTCCAATCACAAATGAAGAAGGACCAGCTTCTGGTGGACCCTCTCCCTCAGGTCCATTGTCAGAGAGCGAGCCTGAAGTATCCTTATCTGATAGCTGTCCATTGTTAATGGCGCATGCCTACCCTTCTGTCATATGCTTCAATGGACATAAAACATCATCGCCCGTACAGAACACCCCTTTACCAGGACTGGGCACGGTGGCCGATGTGTTTCCCCTGGTGTCTCAATCTGATGTATTTTCGGACCGCAATCTAAATTCTGTGTTCGATTTCTCCTGTCCGGGACTGATAGATTACTCACCTTCTACTCCCTTCAACCCGGTTAATAAAGGATCCGTACCCATGGATCAAGATGCCCAAAAGACGTGCACCAATCAATGTGGTTGCCTTCACGAGTTAGCTTGCTACAATGTACTTCTTGAACTCTCCTTTCGTTTAAGAAGAGCGGTGGATGTGCTCGCGCGGTCAGCAAGTCATCAGCTAGGCCAAACGTGTCACTTGCATCAGCGTATATCTGAACTTGACACGATAACCGTGTCAGTTGCTCTTTGTATTTTCTGTTGTCCATATCTCACATGTCAACAGTGGTGCCCTAGGAAACGTTCTGTCTCCATCAGACAATCTTCAGACTCCTTTTGACTCTCTTTTACCTTACCTACAAACATCTGCCCAAAATTTTGCACAGCCATGGCGGTCAGCAATGTCGTCGGAGACACTACCGAACCTGACTATACCGGAACTGTTACCCGCTATCACTCATTCTTCAGGTTCTCTCTATGAAGATTATTCATGGCTTGGGAACATTCACGAGGGCTGTAGCAGCTTTCTTGGATCAGATTGAGATCTTTGGGCTCATGTATATGTAATTTACCCCATGTAGATTTCTTGATCTTCTGTAAGGTTGATAATCACTTCTTTTCTGAGACTCAGATACCATTAATAGTCCTCCATTTCAATCTAGTAGAAGATCCAACCCCGGGGTCAGTTTCCAGTCGTTTGACTAATAAGTCAGCAAAAGTTTTCGACTAGCAAAAAGTTCGTGTGGCCAAGTACATAGACGCACGAATTAGCAGATTGGCCAAGCGTTCATAAATTGTCCCTTGTCAGGTACCTGTCGAAAAGTGGCTTGGCAATGAATGTAGGATACCAAGGCGGGTCACTCTTGGCAGAGCTTGACATTTAAGATTGATTCAATGGCAGAGATTCAAGCCAAGCCCACACTAACAGAATTTTCCTTCAGAAACGATCTCCGGTGTGCACTGCCTCAGGAGGAAGAATATCAGGCTAGTTCCAGAGTTTGACGTCGGCAATTGGCAGCCGCAAGGATTCTTTCATGCCTCACTTCTGGGTTCTGCGCCACTGTTGCATACCAATTCATAAGACAAGGTCTTTTCAATGAGTATGCTTCGATGGAGCTTGGAGATCATGATAGTAATGTGTAACGAAATAATGATCTTGTTTCCAGAAGCCTGCTGTCCAACTTCCTGTCCAACTCCGGTATATTAGGACATTTCTGTTCGCCTCTTCTCCACCTCGTTTGACATGAACCTCACAATGATTAATCATTCTACTTTTGCAAGAAAAATGAGCCTTGCATGTGTTGCACGACGAGAAATTGAAGGAAACTCGAGAATTCGATCGACATATTGAAGGATATACCCTTCTCTTAGTCTCCTCTCTCTTCCGCTTGACTCTTTTGATGCATTTCTTGGCATTTTGCCTCCATACCGTGAAACTCCGCTATCCAGACACCGTGTACCTTAGGTTAGAATAATTGACACATTCTCACAGCATGATCCAAGTCACTATCGCTCTCCGACAGATAAAATTAACAGGGACCTCCTAGCTCGATGGTGACACTACATCTTATAGATGACAGCTGTTGCATGAAAACTGAGAAAGACAAAAAGGAAAACTGAAAATTATGCGAGTTCACTGAGAGCCGATACTCGTTAAGTATATATCTGGCTTACACTCTCAATTGACAGATTGACTTGAAAATTGAATCTCTGACGCTTGAACAAGAGCACCTGGAAATGAGACTGTAATTCTAGCAAGCTGAAGGTATTTTGATGACGACTTAGTCATCGTTGAATAGCTTTCGATTCAAAATTTTCCACCGACCCAGTGATGCAAATCTGGATCCAAGGTTGTTTACGCAGGACGGCATCATCCGGCGGAGTGTAATGTTTACATAATATTTTTGCTGAATTTCACGCCGTCTTCCTGCTTGGACTCTTCCATAGTACTCAACTCAAAATTAAAGTGTCCCTTTGTTGCTTGGCATGGCATCCCATTTGGTGTGTGAAAGAATTTGTACTCTTTTCGATACTATCTGATTACAATATAGGCGAACATCTTCGGTACAGAGCAAGATCGCGTCAATTGCTCCTTTTACTACAAGGTAGGTCGTGCCCTGTGTTTTATCACTTGCATTTGCCTAATGCCTGGTATAGATTGGTGCATGTCGACACGGAGACCGCTGCTCTCGGAAGCATATAAAACCACCGTTTTCGCAAACCATCTTACTTCCCAATGTATACCACAACCCTGCCCATGACCCCGTTTGCAAGTTAACAGAGAAGGAACTGCAAGAGGGGTTTGATGCAGTCTACGAAGACCTCTACTGTGAATTGGCCAAATTCGGTCATCTGCTGGAACTACATGTGAGTCTCCCAGCTTCGTCCTTGCTAACCCTCCTTCACACGTCAAAAGGTCTGTGACAACGTAGGAGACCATCTAATTGGCAACGTTTATGCGCGTTACGAATGGGAAACAGAAGCACAGGCAGCAGTAGACAACTGCAATGAGCGTTGGTACGCAGGTATGTGTGGTTGTGTTCGGATTTTATTGAGATGCTGACTGTATACCAAGGGCGACCATTATATGCCGAGTTATCTCCTGTAACCGATTTCCGTGAAGCTTGCTGCCGTCAAAACGAAAATGGAGAATGTAACCGTGGGGGCTTTTGCAATTTTATGCACCTTCGCAATGCCTCCCCCGAACTTGTTCGACAGTTACGACACGGTCAGAGACTCGAACGGAAATTGCATCCACCACAACAACAAGGTGGCGGCGGATGGGAACCAAGCAAGCGTCATCGCAGTGCTAGTCCACCACCACGTCGTGGTCGAGATGGCGAGGATAGATGGTCAAGGAAGAGAGAATGAGCACATAGATATCCACGCTTGTGATTTGATATGATGTCTACCGTGCTTAATGTCATCGTTTGTCCTTCTCACTTTGGAAACCTGAATTACAGTACGATGGTAGATTTACTCATTAAATGAGCCAACCTACACATTCCCCTACTCTTCCGTCTTGAAGTAATTGGGGCCATTGTACTACAAATCTAATTTGGCTGGATGAGCTGAATGTGTACTTCCAAAAGAATCTAACCTGTCCACCAGTGGCCGCAGTAGGCGAGCTGAGATGGAGAGCGAGCGAACCCGCGCAAATGATTCAACGTAAATTATTATAGGCGAGGGCAAACCCAGGACCTGAGCGAAAAGGGATCAGTGACTGGTTCTAGATCAAAAAGAGAGAAATTGAACTCTGTTAAGCAGCACTGCGATACACAACGGAGCACATGTGCCGGGTCCATTCAAAACAAGAACATCTGTCAGAAAAATTTCCCGCATTTGTGGCGAGAAGATGGGTCCAATAGTGAACTGATAAACACAGAAGACAAGCGACCAAAGTGCAGAGAACGGTGTCGAAAGAAGGGATTGATGGACATGACGTGCCCTTGGAATTGTAATGATAAGATAATCCTGTCCTGCCCAGATATCTGTGCTCATTATTCGGAACAAGCTATAAAGGGACAAGACGCACCAACTGTGTGAGGTGAGGAGTTGGCTCGCTCAAATGTTCTGGCCTTCTGGGCACTCAAGGAGTCTCCATTACTAATGATGTATCTTCTTGGTGTATATCTTTTGAGATCAAGAGCTGCTAAGAGTTGTAGGGCCTCACTTGTGTGCCCTCCTAGTAGAAGAATAAGGTGACAAGAGGGAATAGATGGTAGAAAGAATGACCTGAGCCTAGAAAGACCGCCAAGCTGCAGGTAGAAGCTACCAAGTCTTTGGGGCGCACATTATGTCGTCTCTTCAGAACACTGACGAGACGACAAAGACATAGTATCGCTATGAGGGCAAGCAGGATCACAAACATGGAATTGAGTATAGTAGTCCTAGCTTAGACAAATTAACTTGAGGCCTCTAGAGATTCTAATAGAACCAGCACAAGCAATATACGACGCAGAATTAGAACGGAGGTCCTCGTGACTGAAGCTTTTGTGCACGTGAGTGCCGCGATACGATGTAACATGATTCTCCCTTCCATTTATCATCAACATCAGAGAACATATCTGATATTGTCTCCGAGCTTGTGAATGGAATCTGTATTTCAGGTCGATGCACAAACTGCTGTGGAGCTACGTGTAGCCTCTAAGGAATGCTCTGAGAGAGGATTAATAATTGCTGCAAAATGGTGTGATTGACCTTGACTTGCCTGAGACTCGTATTCTGATCAGAGATACCAGGGCATCCGAGCTCGTGCTTTCCCTTCCGCCTTCCAAACGCAGTGTCACCAATGACCCTGTTTCACAAGGTACCATCCGTTTCTCAACATCAACGCCAGCTAGAGCAAAGCCCCTTGGGCCTATGACTTCGTTCCCAGGAGGCCCCTCTCCCATGCCCGCTCAGGCAATGATGAGGGAACTGGGGACCGGCACGAGTCATCCCGCGTTTGCTCCCTATTCTTATGACCAGGTTGCCGATATGAAAACACAGGAATATGAGCTTGAGATTCAAGACGCAGATATACTTTCTGCTGCTCGTGTTTACATAGACGCACGGGAATTCTCGCGTGCCATCCATCTTCTCAAGGATGGACGGAGTGCCAAAGCGCAATTTATCAGAGTGTATAGCAAGTTCATGGTGAGTCTCCCACATAGTGGCGTCAATGCGAATGGACTAAGATTGTGCCCATGGAAGTCTAGTGAAAAACAAGCAATGCGTGACTGGCATAAGCTAGATAGTAGGTCCTGACAGCATTTGGAAGCTCAGTGTATCAACAAGGATGCTAGACAGTCGACTTCAGCCTCCGGTCCCTGTCAACAAGGTTCTGGGTGAGCTTCTCGACGAGGTGAATAATGCCGAGGATCCATGGCTGCTTTTCTTGTGAGTTGATTTTCTACGCGATGATTGTCTCTAATGGACCACAGAAAAGCACTTTTTCTCTCACGGCTTTCGCGTCGTGAAGAAGCGATTGAGTGCGCTCTTCTTTCTATCGTCGGCTTCTCTTGGAACTGGTCTTGTTGGATGCTTCTAGGCGGCTGCATTGGGGATGGAGAAGAGGTGAGGACAACTCATTTCAGATATTTGAGCTCGCATCGAAGTCTCAATTTCAGCTATCGTCCCTTTTGCAATTGATTCCGCTTCCTCCAAGTCATCCACTGGTTCATATGTTTCAAATAAAGACACTCAGCGAACTCCATCAACCAACGGAAAATGAATTAGCCCTTTGCGATCGCCTGTTGGGCCGTGAATCGTTTCCAAGTAGTGTTTGGCTCATGAGTCTACGTGCCTGTGTCCTCTATCACCTCCATGGTTGGTTCGGAAGTCTTCAAGGTTTCTCTGTATATCTGACTTCCTGTACTAGAATTTGGTCAAGCTGAACAGCAATTCGAGAAGATTCTTACAATTGATCCCTGCCGAATTGATGATATAGATATATATTCGAATATCCTGTATGTAACTGATAACAGGCTCAAATTGTCACGTCTTGCACACGAATTCTTGGCGTTGGAGAAAGACCGACCTGAGGTCTGTTGTCTCGTAGGTGAGCTCGGACTATGATTTCGGTCGGGTTGTCGTCACTTAATGCGTGGCCAATGTAGGGAATCACTATTCACTTCGGGCTGAACATGAAAAAGCGGTGAAGTATTTTCGGCGAGCTACTCAGCTTGATCGAACGTATCTTTCGGCCTGGACCCTAATGGGCCATGAATACGTAGAGATGAAAAACTCACATGCCGCAATTGAAGCCTACCGAAGGGCTGTTGGTAAGAAGTATACTTGATATTGCATCGGTTTATTTACATCATAGTAGATGTCAATCGCAAAGATTATCGAGCATGGTACGGACTGGGACAAGCCTATGAATTATTAAGCATGCATCATTACTCCCTATATTACTACCAACGTGCAACTGCTTTGAGGTGAGAAGGCGCGTATCCTTCCGACGGGGGACTTCTCTAATCTCAAACCTACAGGCCCTACGATATCCGGCTGTGGCAGGCCCAAGGCTCATGTTACGAGGAGATTGACCGGTAGGTTTTGGTATGCATTTATCCTTGCTGGCTATCTTGATTCATTTGTTTTTCTAGTCGACGAGAAGCGATCGAGTGTTACAAACGAGCGCTTATTCCAGCAGATCCACATGAAATTAGTATCAATCTGAAGTTAGCTAACCTGTATTGGTCAATGGACGACTTCGCCGAAGCAGTGGCTTACCACAGACGTGTTGTTGAGGTTTGCCAAGCAGACCGTTGAGTGTCATTTTTACCATCATAGCTTGGCAGTAATTGATGTCTCTTTAGTTCGACCAGTTCAGGAATATGCTAAGTCTTGTCTTCAGGTCGCCGAGTACCAAATGAAGATACCTGACGGTGACCTTGATCTAGCAAAGGAATATCTAGAGCGTGTGGCAACAAGTAACGCTGAGGATGTAGTAAGGGCCAATGGACTACTTAAAGACGTGAAAGACCTCCAGGCGAGGAGTCAAAACACTGGGACAGTCTCCTGAGGCTAAGTGGATGTTCAAACCTTAAAGAAGACAAATTGACTGCCCGCATACTCTAATCATCGTACCCTCATTAGCTAGACTGCTGATACTTTGCGTGTAAAATTCATACTAAATCAATTTCCTTTCCTGGTATTTGAACGCCCAGAGGCAAACCACAACAAACTGAAAACAAATTGAACAGCGAATGTCCAAATCTTTCGGTCCCTCTTTCAACATTCACACCTTTTCTGCTACTCCAAATTCTCCTCAGAATGTCTCCTGCGCTTCCGGATCGCAGAATGCCCAGTTCTCCTGGTCCCTTACAGGTACTTCTTCGCTTGCCCAGTCGATGACGCCGGCAACGCTCGTTTCGGGTAATGGCATTGTTCAGCCTTCCCCATCCGTTATTCTATCATTGAAGAAGCCTATGAAAACCAAAAAACGGACAGAGGAAGAGATTGAAATTACTCGTAAGGCTGCTGAAAGGTGCATGTCTCAAGAACCTACTGCTCTTGGTGTCTTCTCATAGCCAGACTCACAGGTTTTCTGCACGTCTTGCCCTGGACCAGGCTGCTGTATTACAACCCGATGTGGATGCGCCTTTTACTGACCAAATTGATGTTGTGCGGCGTCTCCTGCCGTATCACATATACCACCAACCACAAGAAGACCTAGAACTCTTAAAAGGGAGAAAGGGAAAACAAAAGGCAACGGATGCCGATTTGAAGGCAGAGGTTGAAGGTATTTTAATTATTAAATCTCAAGATTGACGAGATCTTCGTTAACCTCTCTAAAACTAGAAACTCGATTTGCGTTGGAGTGCCACAAAAGGTATGATAAGTTGCGACATCGATTTCGGGTGGTTCAGACACGGAAAGCTTCTGTGAGGCACTGTTCAATTAATATGTATCTTCTTTCTAATTCGTCGGGCAACAGCGAACATCACCCGATGACCAGGCCTATGTCTTAGCGCAAGCTGTACTAGAAGCTGACCGCGCTGACACTACCTTACTCAGTAACGAGCTGAAAGTTGCACGCAGCGATCTGGAGCGGCTCGAACGCGAAAAACGGGCCGCTGCAATGACAAGGGCACAATATACCACCGTACCTGCACCCGCGATGCAGACACAATCATACCGGCCATATCCTTATGCCTATACCCAAGCCTATGGCACAAACATCCACCCTCCAGCGACTACTAGTTTTCAAATCAACCCCCTGCCTTCACCTATCAATAACGCAGCCATTCCTGTTCAGCTACCAGTTGCGTCTCTACCCGCCTTGCGTGCACTGGGAATTCACCCTGTCCCTGCTGCTTCGATTGCAGAAGGTCAGCCTACTCCTCCCGCAGTCTTGCGTGGGTCAACTGCAAACGGTACGATGCTCATGCTGGAAATCAATGTGTCTCTCCTACAGTCTGCTCAGATGAGCGGATTGGCAATGGTGTTAAATTCATTGATGTCAAGGGCAAGTGGTGGCACAGCTGCTACTGGGACAGCATCTCCGAGTACCTCTGCACATTTGTCGGGACCCGCAGTCGCTCAACGGTCTCCCGCCAGTCCTTCCGAGTCGAACGATCCTATCACCTAATAGTTTCATTCCCTGTATCTCATCTTCAGTAGTGAAAATAAATGAAATGTAAAAAACTGGATCACATCCGCCCACACCACACTCCTCTGGCACTAGGCCTCCTGTAGACACACCCCCAACGGGCTATATTTTAGGCCCTCCGCGTCTCAGTACTAGCTTGCTTGTTGCGGCATAGAAATGTTGAATCCAAAAAAAAACTGGATCACATGGTTTTGATTTTGACAACATCAGACGAATGCAGAATGAGTACTAACCAGAGTGCTCTTTTTTTGGGTAGCTCGTTAGTTTAGGCGCTTCTGAGTTGACGGTGAACGTTGGAAAACAATGTCTGACAGAGATGGTGAAACATCCATTGCTAACCAGACAACTCCCTTGCAGCAGTCAAATACCCAGGCATCATATGGGACGCTCACTTTCCGTCCAAGTTTCTCGCTTCCTTCAAGGTTCTTATATACCTCCCGCCGTCTCTCAGGCTACTCTAAATCCTATGCAACAACCCCTCTGCCAACATCTCCGGCACCCAGTTACTTAGTACCGCGATCACAAAGGCCGATTTCAGCCTACGACGCTCCATTGGAGGACGATAGAGAGCAAGCGCCAGATGCTAAGACTAATGGCATTCGCGTCTGGTATTTGTCCTATACATCAATTGACTGGCTTCATGATTCAATCAAGGATTCTGCCCGTCTCGCGAGGCTCAGAAGAACGACCAAAGTTCGACTACTTCTTGACAAGGGTTTGGGGTGGTTGATCGTCTCTGTGGTTGGTTTTGTCACGGCTTGCGTAGCATTTTTGGTGGTTCGGAGTGAACAATGGCTGTTTGACCTCAAAGAGGGTTACTGCGATGATGCTTGGTATAAAGCGAAGCGCTTCTGCTGCTTTCCACACGGTCTGAAATCTCCTCGGCTGTTAGAAATCGATGCTACCTGTCCTGCCTGGCGAACCTGGTCAGAAGCATTTGATCAACAAGGTACGAGAGGGGAGATAGTAGATTATCTGTCATGGATTGTTATTGCTGTGAGTGCTGTGGTTTGGCTTTGCTGTACAAAAGCTAACTAGGGAACTGACGTGTCGTAGCTCGTGTTAGCGGGCACGTCGTGCTTCCTCACACTCAGCCTTTCTAACTCCTCTACGTTCACAACCCGCAAGGAATCTGGGGTCCTAAAGCCTAATTTCTCCGATCCCGGGACATCAAACAATTCGAACCCCAGCCAGCGGAAGGTCACGTACTATGTATGGATCCAAAATTCTTACTGTGGGAAGATACATCCTGACGATGAACTCAGGCTGCTGGTGCTGGTATACCGGAAATCAAGACAATTCTTTCAGGTAACTATCGTTTCTTCTTCCCTCTTCCTCAAGTTCAACGGATCGACAAGGTTTTGTGATTCATGGGTTCCTTGGCGGTAGAGTCTTGTTCACCAAGGCAGTGGGACTTCCTCTGGTGGTAGCCTCCGGCCTTTCTTTGGGGAAAGAAGGTCCCTTTGTTCATATTGCCAGTTGTATTGGAAATATTGTCAGTCGTATGGCTCACAAATATGAAAATAACGAAGGTGAGTATTTCTTCATTTCAATTCTATCAATTACTTCCTGTGGACCTTTTTTTAGCCAAAAGACGGGAGATTTTAAGTGCTGCTTGCGCTGCTGGTGTTTCCGTTGCTTTTGGGGCTCCTATTGGTGGAACTTTATTCAGCCTTGAGGAAGTATCGTACTACTTCCCCCCAAAGGCGAGTCACTCCCTTGCCAATTAATGTCTATCGATGACTCATGGTATATCAGGTTATGTGGAGAAGGTATGATTGGGCATCGTCCATTGCATTGAATCTGTTGTATATTTCCGGAAAATAGTTTCTTTTGTGCTATGGTCGCTGCCATCACTCTGAAAATACTGGATCCGTTCGGGACAGGGAAAGTAGTACTTTTTCAAGTTACTTATGATAAAGTGAGTTTTCTTGAGTACACTATCAGACGGCATGCTGAGTTTCTCCTTTTTATCAGGATTGGCGGGCATTTGAACTGTTTCCTTTCATCCTCCTTGGGGTTTTTGGAGTAAAGCCTTTTTTCTACCGCAGATACATTTTTCTAATGACGTCTACAGGGTGTATATGGTGTTTGTTTCTGTAAGCTGAATTATATATGGAGTAAGCACGTGCGTCAAAAGACATGGCTTGCTAGGCACCCACTTTTGGAAGTTTTACTGGTACATATTGTATTTATATCACTTTTCAGGCATCTTCTCATATTGGGTCTATCCGTTATTGCAGATCACTCTGGTCACTGTCCTTCTTTGTTTTTTGAATCCCTATGCTCGAATGGGCGGTCCAGAACTGATTTACCACTTATTCTCTGAATGTCAAGGGGATATCAGCGTTTCGTCTAATTTGTGCCTGGTTGATCGAAGCTCTGCTGAACAAGCGTGGCGTGTATCTCAGTTTCTTTTCACGGCAATGATCATGAAAGGATTGTTAACGGTTGTGACCTTTGGACTCAAAGTTCCTTGTGGAATATTCATCCCCTCTTTGGGAGCTGGCGCGTGCGCGGGCCGCATTCTTGGCATTTGGATACAATGGATGCAATATCAGGAACCTCATCTTGGTAATATTAGCCGTTCTTGCGAAGAGAGAGGAGATTGTATGTTTTCCTCTTACTTTTATGTTTCTTCTTAATCATAGTGCGTTTTTGCCAAGGTGTCATTCCTGGTTTATATGCAATGGTGGGGGCGGCGGCGGCGTTATCCGGTGTCACAGTATGTCCCAGTTCCGTTTCCCGTATTCGTTCTGAATGACTGTCAACGCAATAGCGGACGACTGTTTCTTTGGCAGTAATCATGTTCGAATTGACTGATACACTCACTTATGCTGTTCCTGTCATGCTTGCTGTCCTCGTTGCCAAAACTGTGGCAGATGTTCTTGATCGGAAAGGAATTTACGACATTGTCATTGGATTGAACCAGCTCCCATTTTTAAACTCAAAGCACGAGTATCTATGGGGAAGTCTCCAGATCCGAGATGTGGTAAGGTTGAATTTTCAATTTGGCTCAAGTTATCTCATTGGCGGCAGATGTTGGAAGATGCAGATACCATCAAACTCGATGAAAATAACACAATTATGAGTTTGAGAGATAAACTAATCGCACTCGGTAGATCAGGGAATGATGATGGGGGATTCCCGATTCTCAAAAAGGATCTCAATGAGGACGGTTACCGCATGGTCGGATACATTGGTGCCAGCGAACTCGGGCATGCTTTGAGTAAGAGTCTTTTTCTTTGATCTTGCTTTTGATCTCACAGGATCATGGCACACAGCTATTCTCGAAGATGTAGATGCAGATAAAGGAATACAGTTTCAAGAGGACTATACTCATGACATGACGGCATCTATATTGACATGGGATAGTACCCGCCCGCAAAACGAACTATGTGACTTTAGCATCTACATGGATCAAGTCCGTCATTTTAATCCTCTCAGTGGCAACTACATCTCATATGATCACCTAGGCTCCCTTGACAATTTCTACCAAGTCGCCTATGGAACTATTGCACCAGTTTTTCGTGAAACTGGGTGCCCGGTATGTTATAGTCACTGACTCCGGCGGACTATGTATGTCACTTGCAAGGCCTGCAGAAGCTCACTAATCCCCATTTTAGATGAAGGTGTTATAGATAAGAAGACTTGGCTTGCCTTCTTGAACAATTTGGAGGAAAAGTCCTGAAAATAGACTCCTTGCTGTGTCATGCTTCATCAATTGTATAGGCTAGCCTTTCACACAGAACAATTGCATCTACTATCTGTTCAACATCTTTCGTCAGTAATACATGTAGTGGGAGTATACGTCTCTGTTTTGAATATTCATTTGCTTCCTAGTGTCTGGACCGGGCTCCCCAGCTTGAGGATATTTTAGGTGTCAGCAAAACTGATTTCACATCTTGTTGATATTCTTACTGTTTGACTGGT
>Ga0153939_1000639_pt1 | contig 13306 bp, 15 predicted proteins | sample TSNJ023MetaG_FD_104734 | JGI IMG/M metagenome (GOLD analysis project Ga0153939, IMG submission 104734) | Attine ant fungus gardens microbial communities from New Jersey, USA - TSNJ023 MetaG | ecosystem: Host-associated > Fungi > Mycelium > Unclassified | place: USA: New Jersey, Brendan T. Byrne... | reverse complement strand
TCTTTGCCTGTACGTCGCTCAACCGTGCCAACGAGTCCAGGATTGAAAAGCTCAAAGCTGAAATTAAGGGCGTTAAGGAGCAGAACAGGAGTTTGCTGCAAGTTATGGCAAAATACCCTGAGCAATGGAACAATCCGACTCTTAGTTGAACTGGTAGAAGCATTGCAGAAAACCACAGCATAGCATAACTAAATATCACAATAAAAACCCGTCAGCTTCACTGGAAGCTGACGGGTTTTGACTTAAGTGACCATTTTAGATATGGTCAAATTCTCTGCTTCAATCTTTTCTGTCTCATATAATAACATGTTTTCATAGGTTTATCAAGTCTTAAATTGTTCAATCGTTTTTAGCGCCATCTGTTGCTTCGGGCAATAGGTCTTGGTCTTTAAGCCATTTGCTTCGCAAAACCCCACTACGGTCATCCCGCTTTCCTGCCTCTGTCGGATCAGCTCTGCCCAGCGCTGTTGCCGGTACTCATTTTTTACATGAATGATTTCGTCCATATCCCCACTCTCCCTGGACTTTTTAGATTTGTCGATTTACTCCACTTGGACTTTTTCGACTTACTCTTATTCTAGGACAGTTTGAGCTGTTTTTCTACTCATGGGGATGTTTTGCGCTTACTTATGTGCATCCATACCGCCCCGCAAAAGCGCTACCGGCTGTGCAGCGTTTCGAGTCCCCGCCAGGAAAACAGGCGCAGATGGACTGGGGCATTTGTCACTATCTCGACAGCAATGGCAGGATACACAAGGTTCCGGCGTTCATTATGATACTGGGCAGCTCTCGGGTAAAATATGTGGAATTCACAAGCCGTTGTGACCTAAGCAGCCTGCAGCGTTGCATAGTTAATGCCTTTGTGTACTTTGGCGGCGCTCCAGAGCAAGTGTTAACGGACAACATGAAAACTGTGGTAGATGGCCGGGAGATGGGCAAGGTGCTCTGGAATGCAAAGTTTGCCGACTTTGCTGTGGATATGGGTTTTGTGCCAAAGGTCTGCAAGGTACGTAAGCCTCAAACAAAAGGTAAGGTAGAACGGCTCGTCCAGTATGTTAAAGACAACTTTCTACCTGGCAGAACCTTTGAAAATCTAGGTGATTTGAACAACCAGGCTTTGGATTGGTGTAAGAAGGCGGACAGTAAAATCCACGGTACTACAGGCAAAATTCCTCTCAATGAGTTGGTCAATGAGCAACTCCGACTCCTTCCATCTAAAGAGGTCTTAGAAAAATACAAATGGGAGGCGAGAACCGTTACCCGTGATGGTATGGTCAGCTTTGACGGCGTGCGCTACGGCGTGCCATGGCAATACAGCGGAAAAGAGGTTCGGGTACGGCTTTGTGCCGGGAATGTGGAAATCTACATGGGAGAAACCCTTCTTGCCAGCCATAAGGCACAGTATTCCTCCGGTAGAATTGTCTGGCTGGACGGGCAGTACAAGGGACTTAGCGAACAACACGGCATTGCCCACGCACTCCCTGTCGCTAGAAAGCAGGATATCCAAGTGGAGACACGCCCCCTAAGCTTTTATGACAGCCTGTTAGGGGAGGTAAGTAATGTTTGAACTCGAACATTTGCGTTCTCTCTTGGAAGGGATGGGATTACATACCGCTGCAGAGCTTCTGGAGGCTCAAATGGAGCGCTCAGTCCACCGTGAGGATACATATCTTCAATTTCTCCACGAATTGCTCTCTACTGAACAGGCAGAAAGAAGCAGAAGGAGTGAAGAAACTCGAATTAAGCTTTCTAAGCTTCCTCACCGAAAAACACTGGAAGAGTTCGATTTCAACTTCCAGCCCAGCATTGATAAACGGCAGATTAATGAGCTTGCTACCCTGACTTTTGTCTCCAGGACAGAAAATGTGGTGCTCCTGGGGCCGCCTGGTGTTGGGAAAACACATCTTACCGTAGGACTGGCTATGCAGGCACTCCGGTCGGGGTTGACTGTTTACTATACCACTTTGTCACACCTGATTGATGATCTCAAAAAGGCAGATGAGCAAAACCGTCTTGACCGACGCTGGCGGGTATATGTGCGACCGGCAATTTTAGTAATTGATGAGGTGGGTTACTGCCAACTTGACCGCCGTGAGGCAGAGCTGCTGTTTCGGCTCATTTCTACCCGTTATGAACACGGCAGTATTATTCTGACCAGCAACAAAACCTTTGGTGAATGGGGTGAGATTCTGAGCGATCCGGTAATTGCAACAGCCCTTTTGGATAGGCTCTTACACCACGCTCACGTGATTCACATCCGGGGGCAGACCTATCGGCTCAAAGACCGCCTCAAGGCAGGTGTTCAGCTTGCCCCACCGGCGGACATTTCCGGCGATGGATAACCGGCGTTATTTGGTCGGCGTTTTTGGGTCATTTTTTGCCGGCGTTTACGGTCATTTTTATTTCGGCGTTGACACTATTCAAAGATATACCGTCATAGCTTGAGTAACGCTATTACATCGTAAGCGTCAATCCTGACAACACAAGGCGGCCAGCGGCAAGTGGGAAATAGAGAAACTTTGGAAAGAGTCCAAGCTGAAAAGCTTCACCAGATACTCAAAGGGATTGATACCGTTTTCCATAGCAGTCTCAATGATGCTAAACATAACAGCACTGGCCTTGGCGCCTCTGGGTGTGTTGGCGAACAGGAAATTTTTGCGATCAATGACAAAAGGCTTGATGGAGCGTTCCGCCCGGTTGTTGGATATTTCGAGCCTGCCATCCAGCAGATAACCCCGGAGGTACATCCATTGGTCGAGGGTGTAGCGAACGGCTTTGCCAAAGGCATTCTTGGTCAAATGGGGTTCCTGGGATTTTAACCACGCAAAAAACTCATCCAGAGCAGGCAGAGCCTGTTCCCGACGTTTGAGGTGGCGATCTTCGGCAGAGAGGACGGCAAGCCGCTTCTCAATGGCAAAGAGCTTGTCGCAGTATCGCTTGCCGCGGAAAGCCCCAGAGTTTTGTTGCTCCGGCTTGGAGGCGGACTTCAAAGCCTCGTCAAATTTGCGCCTGGCGTGCGCCCAGCAACCGACAACGGTGATTTCCGGCGGCAGGCTGTGGTATCCGGCATAGCCGTCGGTATGGAGGTATCCGCCCCAGCCATGGAGGAAAGTCTTCGGATGCTCTTTTCCCCGACTGGGCTGGTACTCATACAAGACGATGGGAGCCCCGGCATCTCCGCTTGTCCTGTACAACCACATGTAGCTTTTGGACTGGGCGGACTTGCCGGGCTCCCGGAGCACCTGTAGTGTGGTCTCGTCGGCGTGGAGCACCTCATGGGTAAGGAGCCATTCTTTCAGCGCATCATAGACCGGTTCCAGCCAGTCTTCAGTGGCGCGAATGAGCCAGTTCGACATAGTCTGCCGACTGAGGAGAACTCCCTGGCGTTTCCAGTCCTGCTCTTGGCGATACAGGGGGATGCCCATGACAAATTTCTGCACCATAATGTGGGCGATCGCTTCCGGGGAAGCGAAGCTACCCTTGATCAGTGGTTGCGGCATGGGCGCCTTGATAACCGGGACGCTGATGGCGTTCTTCTCGCAGCAGCGGCAGGAGTAGGTAACCTGCACATGCTCCACAATCGTCGCCTTGGCCGGAATCAATTTCAGTTCCCGGCGAACGACCTTCTTCCCCATGATATGGAGAGAGGATGCACAGGCTGGACAGGACTGCGATTCCTCTGGAAGGCGATGCTCCACCACCTCCACCTGCAAATCCTCCGGCAACTGGCTGGGGAGTTCCCTGCGCTTTTGGCGGTAGTGCTTCTCCACCTCGCACAGTTCCGGTTCGGCTGCAATGGGCGCGGCGAATACCTCTGCCTCGTTAAACAGGTTCACCTGGTCGTATTCGCTCTTTTCGGTGGATGCGCCAAATTGTCGGCGCTTCCCCAGGCGCGCCTGCTCCAGCAGATATTGCACTTGCTGTGTCAGATGTGCGACATCCGCCTTCAGAGAAGCGTTTTCCGTCTCTAAAGTTGCCATGCGTTCTTGTTCTGTTTTCTTCCCGTTACTCATGAGAAGATTCTACCAAATCATTGTGAAATCCGCATTGCCAAAGGGTTACGAAATCTTGAGTCCCTTCACCGGGCGGTGAGCTTTCGGTTGTTCAATGGACAGTCCCTCCAGCAACCACCGGAATTGTTGTGGCGTGATATCCCGTACCTCGCTTTCCTTGCGAGGCCATTGGAAGCTGCCGCGCTCCAACCGCTTGTACAACAGCACAAACCCGTCCCCCTCCCAGTATAGAGCCTTGATCCGGTCGCATCGTTTCCCGCAAAACAAAAACAGGCTATTCGAGAACGGGTCGAGCTGAAAGCGTTGCGCCACCAAGGCGGACAATCCATCAATGGACTTGCGCATATCAGTATACCCGCAAGCAAGGTAGATTCGTTCCGCCCGTGATACATCCCCTAACATGTTGATCGCAGTACCCGAAGTATCCGCTCTACCACTTCCGGCGATGCGTTCCCCTCAATCTCCACCTCGGCTTCACCAAGGCGGATACTGATCCGGCCTGCGGCAGCTGCCGCTTCATCAAGGCATACCTGGGCAAATGTCGGTGCTGCCGGAACCAGCGACGTTCCCGTTTCCCGCTCCAGCCTTTCACATGTGTTTTCCCGCAGCTTTCGCTGCCAGTCTGCAAATGAAAAGTCAAGCGTAAATTCGCAGAAAATGTGAACAATATGTAAACATCGCAAGTATCCCATTTTACATATAGCAAAGCAAGCTGGGCGAAAGGGTAATTTTCTCACTTTATCCCAGCAAAGTTTAGTGCGCGCCGCTCATTCTAATTTTAGGGAAAATAGTGTATGCAATTAAGCGACAGAATCATCTGTTGTATTGCCACCGGATGAATCTTTATCAAGAAAGTCGCGGACTTTAGCAAAATACTGACGCAGAAATTTGTTGGCACCGGCAGTCATATAAACATAGTAGGGCTTGCCTTCGGCACGTTTGCGGTCGAGAAACTGATAAACTGATTCGTCGGCTGGCGAATTGCGCAAATATGTTGACATCACCTGAAAAAGAATCTTGCGTAAATGCGGGGACCCTTTCTTTGATGCCGCAACACTTTTTTGTTTGTATTCGCCGGATTGATTCTCGCCCGGAGCGACTCCTGCGAATTGAACCAGCGTTTTCTTTCCCTTAATCTTCTTTCCATCAACGATTCTATCGGCGAAGCGAGTGATATCGCCAATTTCTGCTATGAGCTGAGGACCGGTGGTGTTGCCGCAGCCATACATCGACATTACGCAATCATACTCCTGCAGTGTGCCTGCAAGTTCCTTCATCTTCGCCCGCCAGATTTCTACCGTCACCGATACGCTGGTCAATTGCTTCGCGATTCCGGAAATGAGCATCCGGGTATCCCCGTCACTTGGCAACGTTGGAACTTGCTCTATTGCGGCGGCATAGATTTTATCCGCACCTTTAGCCGCGACAAGATAGCCATGACGCTTGCACCAACTGCGATACCGTATCATAAATTGTTTCTTGCTCAGTTTTTTTATACATTCACAGTGATAAAATGTACAGACAAAATCAACCCATTTAATGTGTCCATCATCTCGGGCGCGGCTGGTGATCAGCTTGCGGACGCCCGGAAATGTAGCGTCAACAATGGCTTGTAAGTTGTTTTTCAGCCCAGTCAGAAGCTTGTTTGAACTGTCAAGCTGGCGGCTGAATTCCAATAGCTTCTGGCGTGTAATGTCGGTCGGAGCATAGGGTACAAGGTCTGTCCAATATTTTAGGCCATATCGGGCGATCTTTCTGGAATCAGCCTTATCATTCTTGATATTTCGAAGCTTGTTGTCTTTAAAATCGCTGATTAGGTTGGGATTTACCGCGCTGACAAATAATCCGGCTTCGTACAAAACCGTAGCTACAGGAAGCCAATACCGTCCGGTATGCTCCATAACTATACGAACTTCGCCGTTGAACTGTTTAATCGAATCAGCCAACTCTTTCAGCGCTGTTGCAGTGTGGGGTACATCATGCGGTTTCATCACAACGATATCGCCCCATTGATATGCTGATACGGTGCTTTTGCCTTTGGATACATCAATACCAACGCAGATAGGTGTCATCTTCTGAACCTCCCGATAATAAAAGTGCTTGCAATCGGTGTACGCCTTTTATTCATTGCCGATTCAAATTATTTGCGTGACACGAACGCACCGTTCTGTGTAATAACGGCATGGCTCAATCTGCGTTAAACGAACGCCGGTAATGAGAAGGCGGCTGACTGACTGGCAAACGGACGTTTAGCCCTGTAGTAAGTAACGTCAGACCGTTGCTTCTCCATTATCCAGCTTAGGCAATAAATTGGAATAGGGCCACGGCTGGCTGCCGCGCCCTACCCGCAACTTTATTGTAATAGTAGTAGTATGTTTTCTCCGATATCCCGTTTTCACGGCACCAGCGTCGGATGCTCAAGCCGCTTTCTTTTCGTTCCCGCATTATACCAGCCCAGTGCCCAAGCCGCAATTCCGCCGCGATCTTTCGTGTATCCATATCCCATCCGCTCCCTCACTGTGAGGATTGTGCTAAAATTCTCACCGGCAGATTTTTAGCTCCTTTGGGATATTCTCTCATTTCCTTCATGCTTTTGGGAGGTGGCGGGGTGTTTTACGCTTACATTACATCTTATCCCAAACCATACTGGGTGCCGCAAAGAAGCCTCGGCAGTCCGGCCGCGTTCATACAGCCGGACTGCCGAGGCCTCGTGGGGAGTTTACTGGCTTCTTGGCGTTCAACCCTTAGTGACAATCTGGAAGAGGCAAGACATTGCGCTGCTGCGCCCTGGGGTGGCCAGATTTTCTTAAGCGCCTAATTCAACAATAGAATTAACAGCAGCCCTAAGTTCATAATATTGTTCATATCCAGCAATGATATCCTCTACAATCCCATGCGCCTTTTCTTGTGGGACACCCTTACATTTCAACGCTTTGCCAAGCAACTGCAGAGGCTTTATCATATCGTCAACGCAACCATCCATATCATGCGGACTATCCAACTCCCGCAGCTGAGTTACGATAGCCCCTATATCAGATGGCGCCTGCACATTTTCTATATCACATAGATTTGGTGTGCTTGCAATAGCACCTATACACAGAGAAACAAGCTCTTGAAAGGGAAACCTGGTGTGCCGGTCATACAGTTCTTGCTTATCCGCAATATGACCGACGCTGTACGTCTGCGCATATGGGGTGATACTTGCTATTAGATCGCCCAACACACTTTTGGGGCCGATCTCTACAAAACATGTAACCCCCCGTTCGGCTATATACTGAATGCTTTCAGCCCATCGAACCGGCTGGCAAAGCTGTAATGACAACCTGTCGGCCACACATCCAAATGGCCCATAAGGCTCGGCTGTTGCATTTGCGAGCACGGGATACCGAAACTGATGTATTTGCAGCCTTTGCAATTCATCATGTAACATTTCGGCCACGGCGTTCATAAGGCTACAGTGCATGGGAGGGCTGGCAATCAATGGGGTCGATTGTCCGCCCGTACCCAATACTGCTTTTTCAACTTTCTCAACCGCTTCTTGGTGGCCTGAAATAGCAACCTGGTTCGGGGAGTTAAAGCAGGACACAGCTACATATTGATTGTGGGTGGCGTATTCCTTGCACAGTTCGCCAATGCTTTGGGGGTCAACGCGGTCCAGGATACTCATTGCGCCGTGTCCTTGGTCCGCTATCTCTTGCGTCAGTTCCCCCCGTCGGCGAACCATGCGAACCGCATCTGAAAACGTGATAGCCCCGGCACACACTAGCGCTGTGTATTCCCCCAGTGAATGGCCGGCGCTAAAGCTGGGTATTATCCCTGTTTTGGCCACAAAGGAGCGGTATATTGCTGTACAGGCCGTTAATAACGCTGGCTGCATATTCCTTGTTCGATTGAGCTCGGTTATGGGGCCTTCAAAACAAAGCTTAGTAAGATGCATCCCCAGTATTTCGTCAGCTTCCTCGAAGGTGCGCCTTGCGATTAAACTTTCCTCGAAAAACGTTTTTGCCATACCGACATAGTGCGAGCCCTGGCCTGGGAATAAAAAAGCGTATTTGTACATAGCGGGTTTTACAACTCCTTCCATACTATCAAAGTGCCGCCGGTGCATGAATTTCGATATACTCTGGCATGCGTTGTACAGTTTCGTATCGATGCTCCATGTATTCGATTTCGCCTTCGCTTCCCATTGTTTGGAATCCTGCAAATTTGTAGGCAACATACATCATGCGGTTGCGATCGTTGTGACGAAATTCGGATCGCAGCAGGACACCGGCATCTCTGGCTGCGAGAATAAGATAATTGAGCAGTATACTTCCCACGCCCCTAGAGACCGTCCGGCAAGACATCAGCAGTAGTCGAATGTGCCATATTTTGCTTTTGATCTCGATGACTGATAAACCAATGGTGCCATACGGGCCATATCGGTCTTCTAATTCAGCCACGAGCACGATGTAATCAGGCGATAAGATCAGTATATTCAATTCTTCATATGAATAGGTATATCCAGTTGAGTTCAATTGGTGCGTCCGAACAGTCAGTTCCTCCATGCGCCTGAGGTCGGACTCTTTGGCTAACCTTATGGAAAAGCGCATGTTCAGTGTTTCCAAAAACTCCTCCTTGGGGCCACGGAATTGATCTTCTGCCTGGTTGCGCATAATGTCATTCTGGTAGAGCTGGCGGCGTACCCGAGAATCTTCCGTGACAAACCGTGGTTGCATGCACTCCATGGCCAGCATCTCTGGGATCTGGTCTGCGTGTATACAATAAACCAAAGGATGAGAGTAGCGCACCTCATCAATTTCAAACGGTTGGTCATCAACAAAAGCGACCGTATCCATACCGATATTCAGCTTTTCTACAATTGTTGCAATTGCATCAGATTTTGGGCCCCAGCTAATTTGTGGGTATAGGAAATATTCTGAGATTCCGAACTGTTCAAGGGACTTGAAGGCATGCGAATAGTCGTTTTTGCTTGCGATTGACTGCAGAATGCCCCTTTCATCCAATGTCTTAATCGTTCGCAGCGCTTGCGGGGAAAGAGACACCGCCTTATCTTCCAAAAGAGTACCATCCCATAGGGTGTTGTCCAAATCCCAAACCACGCATTTGATTTTTTCCAAGAGATTCCCTCCCATCAATACTTTCGAATGGAGTTGGTGGCAATCATAGTTTCATGCATCTGGGTTGTCCCTTCTATGATTTCGCTGACTTTTGCATCTCGAAGATACCGCTCCACTGGATAGTTGTTGCTACAACCGTTTGCGCCGTGTATTTGGACAGCAGCATTTGCCACTTGGTTCGCCATAAGAGAAGTATGATATTTTGCGATCCACACTTGGATAACACTGTCAGGATCCCCGGCATCTCTCAGGCATCCTGCTTTTTGACAAAGAAGGCGTCCTGCTTCGACACCCACAATCATTTCAGTGATTTGCTTTTGTATCAGCTGAAATTTGCGCAACGGTTCTCCAAATTGTTTTCGTTTTCTTGAGTATTGCACGCTCACCTCAAGGCACGCCTGTGCAAGACCTACGTTTCCACACGCAATCGTATATCGGCCATAATCTAAGCATGGCAGAGCGACATGAGACAATCCGGCTCCTGGTTTACCAACCATATTTTCTTTGGGGATTTCACATTGATTCAAATTGAGTTCTGCAATCATTGAACCACGAGCGCCGATCAGGCCTCCAAGTGGTTGTACTTGCAATCCAGGGGTTCCCTTTTCCAACAGGAAGGCGGCCACCTTCCCTTCGAATTGCGCAAAAATTAGAAATAAATCAGCAAGTTGCCCCATTGTTATCCACTTTTTTGTGCCGCTTAAAAGGAATCCACCTTTAGTTTCAGTGGCGGTTGTTTCCACGCTTTTTGCATCGCTGCCCACGTTGGGTTCTGTCAGTGCGAATGCACCGATTAGCTGGCCGGCAGCCAGCTTTGGCAGCCAGTTGTTTTTTTGTTGCGGGGTGCCCCATCGCTGCAAGGCCAGGGACACCATTCCATGAACAGTAAGCAGGCCCCGCGTAGAAGAACAGGCGCCGCCAATGATCTCATTCAAAATCCCGATCTTTATACTATCAGCGCCCATACCGCCGTACTCTTCAGAGATCATAGATCCAATATATCCCTCATCGATTATAGCCTGAATTACCTGTGGCGGGATGCACGCATCTTGGTCAATTTGGGCCGCATATCGCTGTACCCGCTCTTTGGCAAAGATTTTTACCGCATCAGCGAACGCGGCCTGTGAAGGAGTATATTCAATTTTCATGATGCACCCTTGCCTTTCTTCCTTTCAATCAAGCTGGTTATTGCATTTATGGAATTGAAATTTTGTATTTCCAGTTCCTCATTGCCGATTGTGATCGCATACTCCTTTTCCAGGAACATAACAAGCTGCATTGCAAACAGAGAATTTACAAAGCCCAGCTCAAAAAAATTGTCGCTGTCACTTATATCTTCCTTGAAGAACCGGCCAAGAAATTTTCTTATAGTAGACGCATATTGCTCCATAGTTACCTCCCATACAGCGATTATTTATTGTATACGTAGAATCCCTGACCTGTTTTTTTGCCGCAAAGTCCCGCTGCCACCATCTTTTTTAACAGGGGACAACATCGAAATTTGCTGTCCTGATAGCTGGTATATAAGATGTCCAGGGAATTAACTACCGTATCCAACCCTATCAAATCCGCAGTCTCCAGCGGTCCCATTTTGTGCCCGTAGCATTTCTTAAAGATTGCATCCACAGCTTCAGGGGCGGCAACTTGGTCTTGGACAACAAAAGCGGCCTCGTTCATGAACAGGTGGGAAATGCGGTTTGATACAAACCCAGGGTAATCGTTGACAACGATGGCCTCCTTTTTTACACTCTGCAACAGCTCCTGAACAACGGCAAGAGTCATCTCCGAACTGTGGAATCCGGTAATCACTTCTACAGCAGGTTTAGCATATACCGGGTTCATAAAATGCACCCCTACCATCTGACTGGGTTCTTGGATAAAGCTTGCCATTTCCGTGATCGAGATACAAGAAGTGTTTGCCAAGTAGATACATTCTTTCGATGCGTGCATCCCTGCGGAACAATATGCTTGTTGCTTCGCATCCCGAGTTTCAGGGACATTCTCAATGATAAAATCCGCATTGGCAAGAAGTGAATAATCAAGTGTAAATACAACGTTCTTTACAACATCCTCTGGGGTGTGTGCATTCTTATCAAAGAATCGTTGCATTCGGGTATTGTTGGAGATCTCTTGTTTCGCCACCTGCAGCTTTTCTTCCGTGACATCGATCAGGATAACAGAATGCCCATGACTCGCAAAGCATTGCGCGACTCCACAACCCATAACCCCAGCACCGATAACACCTATCTTTTGCATATTCAAAGCCTCCGTCATTTCTTGGCTATCTCGTTTTGCTTTTTGCCGTGCGAACCATCTGTTTTTACAATGCGGCCAGGGACGCCTACCACAGTGGAATAGGGGGGTACAGTGCTTAATACAACGGCATTGCATCCAATTTTTGAGTTGCGCCCCACAGTGAACGGCCCCAAAACCTTTGCGCCACTACCAACGAGGACATCTCTTTCTAAGGTAGGGTGGCGTTTCCCATTGTCTTTTCCTGTGCCCCCTAGAGTTACACCCTGGAAGAGAATACATCCATCTCCCACTACAGCTGTTTCGCCAATCACTACGCCTGAACCATGATCGATTAAGATGCCCTTTCCCATCTTTGCGCCTGGGTGAATTTCTATACCTGTTAGAAAGCGGGAAAACTGTGAAATCAACCTGGCCGGAAAGAACGCTTTTCGGCAATATAACCAGTGCGCAGGTCTATGTAGTACGATTGCATGTATTCCAGGATACAGCAGAAACACCTCCAGCGAAGTTCTGGCTGCCGGATCGCGTTCCATGACAGCACGAATATCAGCTCTTATGCTTCCAAACATACACCCTCCCGCTTAAGCCATCTCTTTCCAGATACCCTGGACGTCCTTCTCAACATCTGACCATTGGCATGCAATCCGGGAATCATCAATGCAATAAAAGCGCTGGCTTTCAAAGCCGAGATGCGTAAAATACTCCGCGAAAAAGAAATTTTCTTCCAAAACAGAGGACGCCTGTGTTTGGATTACGATCAGCCGCTTCCCTCTGGGGAGCCTGACATCCTCTGGTGAATCAGAGTCCTCGTATTTGAAGAATGAAGTTGATCTTTCCACAAACGCCATAAAGCTGGAATTAAAACCAGCGCAGTATACGGGCAAAGCCAGCACCAATAGGTCTGTTTGCGGCAGCACTTCCAACACACGCGCCAAATCATCCTGGATAACACAGATTTCCGCTGTTTGCTTACATGCATTACACGAGACACATCCCATATAGCTTCCATCATGCAGAGAATACTCAGATACAGAAATGTGGTCTGCCTTGGCAATTGAGCAAAGAAGGCCGGCAACCCTTGCGCTGTTGCCGTGTTTTCTGGGGCTTGTATAGATGCATGTCATTTTCACTGTATCTCCCTCCCACCCTGCGACATCACAGAAATAAGGCGGTCGCAAACGCCAATTTCCTCCAAATAGTTGTTGGGGGAAAAATCTGAGTTGGACGGCACATTACATGCCCGTACGGTTTGTTGGTTCATGACGCCCAAAGCTCTGAAATACTGTTTATACTTTTCCGGAATCTCTTCATGGTACTCTGGGGGGCTGCCTTGTGAAAGAACAAGAATGAGATTTTTTTCAAGCTTATTCCCAGGAGAAGGGAAAGGGCCCATATTGGGCGGTATCAGCGAATGGCTGCGCTCCAGAAACACCTTCATATCCACATTGATGTCTGCGGCATACACCGGAGCGGCAAGAATCACCGTATCCGCCTTGGCAAACTGGTTTAGAATTAAACGCAAATCATCATCCAAAACGCATATCCCGGTATTTTTACAACGCATACAGGCTTTACAGGGTGATAAGTGCAGGCCATGCGTGTGATACAGCGCCGCGCTCTGGGAGACTGCCTTCATGCGGTCATACAGATATTGCGCCAGACCACAGCTAACCCCGCGGATGTTTGGGCTACTGCAGAGGCATAGTAGTTCCACTTCGTTTCCACCTCTCTTGATTTATACAAGACTTGGATTGGGTAAATATCCGGTCTCTAAAAAATAGCGATAATACTTTGACAGCAGGTCATCGCTGATACTATGAATTGACACGTTAACCGCCGCTAAATCCGCGAGTGTGGCCTCTTGTGAAAATTCAATCTCTCCGTCATCTTCCTCTATCGCCTCTGGGAACATTGGGA
>Ga0153939_1000632_pt1 | contig 13357 bp, 9 predicted proteins | sample TSNJ023MetaG_FD_104734 | JGI IMG/M metagenome (GOLD analysis project Ga0153939, IMG submission 104734) | Attine ant fungus gardens microbial communities from New Jersey, USA - TSNJ023 MetaG | ecosystem: Host-associated > Fungi > Mycelium > Unclassified | place: USA: New Jersey, Brendan T. Byrne... | reverse complement strand
TTTTTTTCAAATTTTTTTCTTAGCGGGCATGATCATATCCGCGCAAATGTCTATTATTCCGATGTATCGTATTGTTAACAGCCTGGGCATCGGAAATACCGCGATTGCGCCTATTGCGCTTTATATAACAGCCGCACTTCCGTTTACCATATTTTTGTATAGTAATTTTGTCAAGGCTGGTGTGCCCTACGCGTTGGAAGAGGCAGCTAAAATTGATGGAGCGAGCATGCCCTACACCTTTGTGAGAATAGTTTTGCCGCTGACAAAACCTGCGCTGATCTCAATTGTCATTACGCAGGGCGTGCCTATTTGGAACGACTTTTTCTTTGGCATGCTATTTTTATCGTCTCCTTCACAAAAAACTCTGCCGTTAACCATGCTTAATTTTATTGGGGATATGGAAAACGCAACTCAGTGGAATATGCTTTTTGCCGCCTGCTTTTTAAGCGCCATACCAATTTTGATAGTATACATCTTTTTGCAGCGCTATTTCGTAAGCGGGCTGACTGTGGGGGCGGTAAAAGGCTAAGGAACTGTTCCTAAAAATATAGCAAGGATGGTTTAGGATGAAGTTTGTCAAAAGCATCAGAATAAAAATATTAGCATGTCTCATAGGTATTTCAATATTACCGATCATTATTATATTTACCTTTACCTTGAGAAATAATATGCTTTTTTATAACAGACAAATTTCCGCCGCAAGTGATAATGAGGTGCGGGCCATCACCTCAAATATTAACAGAACCTTGGAAAACCTTGATCAATTACTCACCTCGCTCATATTCAGCAGTTATGATAATGACAGTGTGATGCTGTCTATCTGCGGCATGGAAAGCGGGAACGATTTGCCCACAGCAAATCAAAGATTGTTAAACTATCGGATGTTCACCTATATTTGCATGAATTTGATTGGAAATAATGAATATGCCCAAGGAGTATATTTATTTACGGAAAGCGGTTACACCTATTCATTTGTCAAAAACAGAGAGATGGGACTGGAGAAGAATTACCAGCAAGCGCAATGGTACAATAATTTAATGGAACCAGGGAAGCTTCAGGTTGTTGATATTTTGCAGCCTAGTTACACGGATAATCAGCATAGACAATTGGTCGTTCTGGCCCGGCGCTTTACGGATGTTAAGGGAGCCAACACCGCCATTCTCGCCATTGCGTGCAACAATGATATTTTTGGCGGGATCTCCGATAACAGCATGTCCTGGAGCAAGAGCTTCCTAATGGATAGCACAGGAAATATCATTTACGGGGACATGGATCATATAGATTTAACGGACAGCCAATTGGAAGCTATCGCAGAAAACAGAAGCGGCGTTATCATTAGCAGCGGCATAGAAGCCTATGTTTACGGCACGTTAACAGCTAATGAGTGGAAAATAGTCTCAGAAGTATCACTTGCCCCATTCTACGAGTTTTACACAAAAAATATGAACTATTTATTGGTTTTGATCTTCGTTGTGATCATTATAATTGGCATCCTTCTGTATGTTATGGAGAAGCTGTTTGTTAAGCCCTTAGTGGGTCTTGCCAATATTATGCAGCAAACAAAAAGAACCGACTTGTTTTTCCGCAGTAATTACAAGGAACGGGAAGATGAAATCGGCATATTATACCGATGTTATGAAACAATGATGGAAGAAATCAACAGACTGATAGAAGAAAAATATATAAGTGAGATCAATTACCTTAAAGCCAGGCTTAAAAGCCTGACGTCCCAAATCAACGCCCATTGCGTATTTAATACGCTGGAGAATATTAACTGCCTTGCCAATATGGAAAATAACAAGCAAATCGCGACTATGTCCAAAGCGTTGGGAGATATGTTAAGGTACAGCACTGAATTTGAAGAAGACGAGGTTGAATTACGGGCTGAAATCGCTCATATAAAACAGTATATTGCCATTCAGGAAATTCGCTTTGGAAGCGGCATATCCTTAGAGCTGGATATTGAGGAAGGGCTTTTGGAAAAAAAAGTAATGAAATTTATGCTTCAGCCTATTGTTGAGAACTCAATTGAACATGGCTTAGTTGGAGAAGGCCATCCCTGGATCATTATCATTTCGGTCGTTAGGCGGAAGGATAAGACCATTATATATGTAAAAGATAACGGTTTGGGAATGGATGAACAAACCCTTAAAAAAGTAAGGAATAGAATATGCTTTGCTTCATCTGTTCCGGAAGGCGCTGAAAATTCCAGCATTGGACTGTCAAACATCAATAAAAGGCTGCAATTGATGTATTCGGAAAGGTACGGATTGGAAATTGACAGTCAGCCGAATGAAGGGACGACGGTTACCTTGACTTTACCATTTTTGAATGGGAGATAAAGTGTTATGTATCATTATATTATTGTGGATGACGAGGTCATTATCCGTAAAGGGTTGATCAATAAAATCAACGAGATATCTTCTATAGAGATTCAATGCGCCGGCGAGGCGGCAAATGGTGTGGAAGGACTGCAGCTGATTGAGGAAGTAAACCCGGATATTATTATTACGGATATGAAAATGGCTAAAATGGACGGCATGGAGTTTTTAGAAAGGATAGGAATCCGGTTTCCCAACAAACCGGTAATTGTAATCAGCGGCTATAAGGTGTTTGACTATTTAAATAAAGCCATAGAGGAACGCGTGATCGGCTATGTGCTAAAGCCTTTTTCATCCGAGGAAATAGAAAAACAGCTTAAAAAAGCAATTGCTCAAATAGAACAGCAAAAAAGCATTGTGCAGCTAAGGGAGACAGTAGCTTCTCTTGAAAGTAAAAGCGGACAAAACGCTTTGCTTGAGGCAATTTTATCCCCCTGGAGCGAAACTGTGGCCGATGAGTCAAACCGCTATTATTTGCTTATTACAGTTAACACAAAGGAAAAGGAGTTAGTAAAAGCAGTAAAGGACATATGTAAAGAATTCTTAAGTGACATTGATTATTATGTTTTGCAAAACCCGTCTAACGGACATCAGCTTTTTATTGTTATGAGCAGTGAACAGCCGGAAGATATGGAGAGGATAATAAGCAAAGGCAAGATGACAGCCTTCATAGTTCAGGACATTATAAAAAACAATAAGATATTTATTTGCATGAGTGATGTCTTTAAGGGCCTGAATAAGCTTAACAAATATTATAACCTCAATGATAAAATGCTGCGGGGCATACGCTTTACCGATCAAAAAAAAATATTAGCCTCAAAGGAATATGAAGAAACGGAAGAGCGCGCTTATCCTGAAGAATATATAAAAAACATATTTTTTAACTTAAAGTATCATCCTGATAAATCCAACGACATATTAACGAAATTTATTGACGAAATAAACGCGGCAAATCATACTTTAGGCGAAATAGGAGATTTATGCGGCAGTCTAATACATATGGTCAATGATTACGCCGTCCGGAACAAAACGGAAACAGACGATATAATGAAGGTTTTTTACAAGCGCTACTTGTTTTGCGGTTCTATCGAAAAAATCCGAAAGGAGATATCCGGGTATATAATTTTAATTTTACAGTCCATACAGATAAATGATGAAAAGGAAATCGATATATTCAATTTGATTACGGACTACATCGACAATAATTACCATAAAAAGCTTACCATTCAGGATATTTCATCCCGATTTTTTATTACACCGGCTTATTGCGGTAATATGCTAAAGGAAAGGTTGAACCGAAGCTTTAACGATTATCTCAGTGAAATAAGGCTGGAAAAGGCAAAGCAGTTATTATTGGAAACTAATTTAAGCGCGGAAAGCATCTCGGATGAAATTGGATATTCAAATCCCAAATATTTTTTCAAAATCTTTAAGAAAATGACAGGCTATACACCTATAGAGTACCGAAACCTTAACAAATAAAAGTAATAAAAGTATAGAAGGGCGGCAAATCTAAAATGCTTTACAAAAAATCAGCGGATAAAGAACTGAATGAACAATTATTTATGAACCCTACCAGCGAATACCGCGGGGCGCCTTTTTGGGCATGGAATTGCCGGCTCGACAAAGGGCAATTGCTTAAACAAATTGCAGGGTTTAAAAAAATGGGCATGGGCGGGTTCCATATCCATTGCCGCATTGGGTTAGATACGGAATATTTGGGAGAGGAATTTTTTAGCTGTGTACGCGCCTGCAAAGAAGAGGCGGAAAAGCAAAATATGCTGTGCTGGCTATATGACGAGGACAGATGGCCCTCCGGCAGCGCGGGTGGGACGATTACCAAAGGCCCGGAAAACAGGACCCGCTTTTTGGTGTTTTCTCCCGCCGAATATCACGAGACCAAGGAGGAGGCTTATAATTCGACCGCCGGCGCGGTACGAAGCGAAAACAGGCTGCTGTTGGCAAAATATAAAATAATATTAAATGAGGAAGGATATCTGACAGGTTATGAAAGGGTTGCCGATGATTTTGCCAATGATGCAGACATCTGGCGCGCCTGCTTGGAAATATCCGGCGATACTCCCTGGTTCAATAATCAGGCCTATGTTAATACCTTGGATAAAAACGCTATTGATCAATTTATCCAAAGCACTCATGAAAAATACTACGCGGAATTAAAAGACGGCTTCGGAAGCGTAATACCGGCCATATTTACAGATGAACCGCAAACCTGCCATAAAGAAGCGCTGAACAGCCCCTTCGAGAAAAGGCCCGTAATCATTCCCTTTACCGATGACTTTGACGAAACCTTTCAACAAACCTTCGGGCTGGCCTTGCTTGATCATCTGCCTGAACTGTTTTGGGAAATGGATGGGCCGGCCGTTTCGCCGGTTCGGTATTACTATCACCGGCATGTTTGTGAGCGGTTTTCACAGGCGTTTGGAGATAATGTTGGCGATTGGTGCAAAAAACATGGGATTTTATTAACCGGTCATATGATGCATGAGATAACCCTGCATTCTCAAACTATGGCTGCCGGAGAGGTCATGCGTCCTTTAAAGGGCTTTGGGCTTCCCGGCATAGACATGCTATGCGACAGAAGAGAATTATCCACGGCTAAGCAGGCGCAAAGCGTTGCGCGGCAGCTTGGGAGAGAAGGCGTAATGAGCGAGTTGTACGGCGTTACCGGTTGGACCTTTGATTTTCGCAATCATAAGCTGGCGGGAGACTGGCAGGCTGCCTTGGGCGTTACGGTACGGGTTCCGCATCTGACATGGGTATCAATGGAGGGAGAGGCAAAAAGAGATTACCCGGCCAGTATCGGCTATCAATCTCCTTGGTACGAGGAGTATCCATATATTGAAAATCATTTCGCCAGATTAAATACCGCTTTAACCAGAGGCGTACCGGCAGTAAGGGTCGGCGTGATCCATCCGGTTGAATCCTATTGGCTTTATTGGGGTAATCAAGAGCAGACGTCTGTAGTCCGTCAGACCTTGGAAGCAAACTTTGAAAATATTATCAAATGGCTTTTATTTGGGTTGATAGACTTCGATTTTATATCGGAAGCAATTTTAAGCGAGGAAGAAGAAGATGCAGGCCCTGGCTTTAAGGTAGGCAAAATGTCTTACGAGGTAATTATTATTCCGGAATGCCGCACGCTTAGAAGCTCCACGTTTAAAGCATTGGCAGCCTTCGCCGCCGCAGGGGGAAAGGTAATTTTTGCCGGTCAGCCTCCTAAGTATCTGGACGCGAAAGAAAGCAGTCTGCCTTCCGAATTAGCTGAAAAATGCTTTCAAATACCTTACGAGCGAGGATGTCTCTTGGAAGCGCTGGAGCCTTACAGGGATATCGATATCAAGGATAGAAAAACAGGAAGCCGCGGAAGTAATCTGTTTTATCAATTAAGAAATGACGGAGACAGAAAATGGATATTTATTTGCCATGTGAATAAGCCTCTTAATGAGCATATTTGCGGCCTTGAGGAATGGGAAATCAAAATAAAAGGAGAGTATAAGCCCGTCATATATGACACAATTAATGGGGAAATTACTCCTATAACGGCAGAATATAAAAACGGGAATACATTAATTACATATTATTGCTCTCAGCATGACAGCCTGCTGCTGGCCCTGGATAAGAAAACAGATGAGCTTTGCGGATCAAAACCCTCATATATAATTCCTAAGAACAAAAAGTATCTTCCTCAACCAAAAAGCTATATTCTGGAAGAACCGAATGTTATGCTTCTGGATATGGCTGAGTACTCCTTCGATGACGGAGAATGGCAAGGAGAGGATGAAATTCTTAGGATAGATAATAAATTCCGTCAGAAGCTGAACTATCCTCTTAGAATGGAAGCCCTCGCGCAGCCTTGGGTTCAACCCGGCGGGCATGAAAGTAAGAACACCCTCCGCTTGCGTTTTAAAATTGATTGCAGCATAGAGGTGAACCAGCCAATTTTTGCTATGGAGCGCCCTGAAAACGCCCGGATCTACTTGAACGGCAGCAGTATTCCAAGCAAAGCCCACGGCTGGTATGTAGATGAGAGTATACAGAAGGTTCCCTTAAGCAAATTGATCAAAGGGGAAAATATCTTGGAAATAACTATCCCCTTCGGGCCAAAAACAAATGTGGAATGGTGTTATCTCTTGGGAGATTTCGGAGTGCAGGTTTGTGGAAGGAAAAAAAGAATCATCGAAGCGCCGAAAAAAATATACTACGGCGACTTTACGCAACAGGGCCTGCCTTTTTACGCTGGCAATATCATATATGAGATTCCTGTTGAATGCCGGGCCGGCTGCTTATATCTGGAGACTTCCCATTACCGCGGGGCATTGGTTCAGGTAGAGTTGGACGGCGGAAAGGTTGGCAACATTGTGCTGGCTCCTTATCAGATAAATTGCGGACATATTGAAGAAGGCGCCCATACTTTGCGGTTAAAAATTTTCGGTAATCGAAGCAACGCCTTCGGAGCGGTTCATAATGCCGATTATACCGAAGAATGGCATGGCCCGAATTTATGGCGCACAACCGGCAGCAAATGGAGCTATGAATATCAGCTGCAACCAATGGGCATTTTAACAACGCCCCAATATTGGGTAGAATAAAGGAGATTCAAATATATGAACGATAAGTTTCCAAATGGTGTTTATCCTGTCATGCTCACCCCTTTTACGGCTGATGATAAGGTAGACTTTGCTTCACTGGGAAGAATTATTGATTGGTATATAGCAAATGGCGCGGCCGGGCTTTTTGCGGTCTGCCAATCCAGTGAAATGTTTTTTCTTAGCTTAGAGGAGCGTGTGGCGATCGCTGGGTTTGTAACAGAATATACGGCGGGCCGGGTGCCGGTTTTGGCTTCCGGCCACATTTCCGATACCATTGACAGCCAGGCCGGGGAGCTGAACGCAATTGCCCAAACCGGCGCGGACGCTGTAATCCTGTTGACTAACCGCTTGGCTAAGGAGGACGAAAGCGACCGTGTTTGGCTTGATAATCTGCAAAAGCTGCTGGCCCGGTTGCCTGCTGATGTGCCGCTGGGCTTCTACGAGTGCCCTTATCCGTATAAGCGCGTTATTTCCCCTGAGCTGCTTGCATGGTGCGCCGATACAGGCCGGTTTTATTTCATAAAGGATACCAGCTGCAGCATTGATAATATAGCCGCGAAGCTTGCGGCAATTAAGGGCAGCACGCTTAAGCTATTTAACGCGAACACCTCCACCCTGCTGGAAAGCTTAAGCTTGGGCGCCGGCGGCTTCAGCGGCGTTATGGCAAATTTTCACGCTGATCTTTACGTATGGCTGATAAATAATTTTGCCAAAGAGCCTGAAAAGGCTCGTAATGTTGCTGATTTTCTAACGGTAGCCTCGCTGATCGAGCGTCAAGTCTATCCGGTTAACGCGAAATATTACCAGCAGAGCTTGGGCAATTTCAGCTCGGTACATACCAGGGTAAAGGACGCGGAGCTGTTGGATCATACAGCTATGCTGGAGATAGATCAGCTCACACGTATGGTTGATTTGGCGCGAAAATTATTCACGCCGCAAGAAAATATAATGAAGAATGTGTGAAATTATGATAAACAGAAAGGTACTGGTTACAGCAACCAACTACTCCTTATACTGCGCTGAGGCTAAGAAGCTGCTGGAAGAAAACGGCGTGGATGTAATAGAAAATAATAAAGACCGCCCCATGACCCGGGAAGAGCTTTTGGCTGTTGTCGGCGATATTGACGGTGTTGTGGTCGGAGTAGATACATGGAATATGGAAATCTTTAAGAAAGCTTCCAGACTCAAAGCCCTGGCCCGCTTTGGAGTGGGTGTGGACAACATTGATCTGGAAGACGCCAAGAGCCGCGGGATCGTGGTCAGCAACGCAAAGGGCATGAACTCGAATTCGGTGGCGGAGCTGACAATAGCCCATATTTTTTCGTGTCTGCGAAGAACTCCCAATTTCAACACGTCTATCCGTCAGGGAAAATGGGACCGATTTATGGGTCGGGATCTATCGCATATGACTGTGGGACTGATGGGCTTTGGTGACATTGCCCAGAAGGTAGCCAAAAAGCTAAGTGGTTTTGACGTGGTCATTAAAGCTTGTGATCCATATCCTAATATAGAAAAAGCCGGGGAGCTTTGCGTCGAAATAGTCTCCATGGAAGAGATTCTAGCCGCATCGGATGTTATCAGTATGCATATGCCCAGCCTGTCTGAGACATATCACATCATGCGCGACAAAACCTTTGCCCGGATGAAAGACGGGGCCTGCTTTGTGAATACATCCCGCGGGGCTCTGGTGGACGAAGCCGCCCTTTACCGTGCGTTGAAATCAGGTAAGCTGGCTGCGGCAGCTTCCGACGTGTTTGAGTCGGAGCCTGCCGGCAGCCTTAACCCGCTCTTTGAGCTGGAAAATTTTTTCGCGACTCCCCATACCGCGGCTGAAACCTACACAACTTACCGCAATGTAGGATTGAAAACCGCACAGGCGCTTTTGGACGTCTTTGATGGGAGAGAACCGCAAAATAGACTGATTTAGGAACTGCCCGCCTTATAAGAATAAGATGCAGACATTGTAAAGATCTTTGTTTCGGTTCATCGTATAATAAAAGATAATCGCCCCCCTATGCGATTTGGTAAGCGATTATCTCTTTGATTATTGCAGCCTGACCACCTTTAAAGTGGTTGTGTCAGAGAGGGTGTTGGTGTTACAAGCGCCCTCTCTTTTATTGTGTCTTAATTATAGCAGTTTTACACCTTTACCGCAAGGAGAATTTAAAGCAGGAGAATTTAAAGCAACAGGAACAGGAAAATTTAAAGCAAACGGTGAATTGAAAAAGTAACTTCCAGAGTAGGAAGGGGTGAGTGGAAGTTAGCACTGCATGAAAATCCAGTTATAAGTTGCAAGATTAAGCTCCACAATTCATAATCATGCCTGTACCGCCACAAAGGAGCGGAAAGATTATGAAAAGAAAGCAACAACATGATGGAACCCATTTGACCTTAGAAGAGCGCAAAATCATACAAGCCGGAATAGAGAACAGCGCAACTAAGGCAGATATAGCCCGAACCATAGGCAAGGACGCAACCACAGTAGCGAAAGAAATCAGAAACCACCGTGTTTTCAAGCCGCGAAACACCTTCAATAACCCGTTGGTATGTGGCAATCGAAAATCATGCCCCACAAAGCCTTGTGTGAAAAATGCGAAAACCATGTGGAGCCTAAATGCAATCGACGCGACAAGTCGCCCGGCGCATGTAATAAATGCCAAGACGGACAAAATGCCGACTGGACAAGTATTACTACAATGCCATTGAAGCTGATAAGGCGTATCGCCGCGACTTGGTGGATTACCGTGAGGGAGTAAACCTAACGACCAAGGAACGGGATGCCCTCGGCGAAATTCTCGCGCCGCTTCTAAAGCAAGGCAGTCTGTTCACCAGCTTCTTTCAGCTCACCCGGAGATAATCCAGAGCGAAAGAACCATCTATAACTATATAGAAAGCGTCCTTTTCAAGAGTCAAGGCATTGACAACTTCTCCCTCAAAGAACAAGTCAACCGCAAACAGCGTTCGACTAAGCTCAAAAAACGAAAAGAACCTGTGAACTACATAGGACGCAAGTATTTGGATTATTTACGGTTTTGCCATTGCATTAAAAAGCGGGTTTCTCACCCGCCTATTTTTATTATATATATCGCACGCATTTCTCTCTATATATACTTAGACATTCTGTTACTGAGGTGATAATATGTTATTTATACATTTTAACTCTCCAACTCAAGCTCATCTCCAACGATCACCTAAATAGTCCTGTACAATCCAAACATCAGGCACTGCACCCATATTACTCTTAGAGTCAGTGTCTACATGAATCCAAGTATAACCGTCGGCAGTTGCTGTTTCATGCTGTGTCCAAACAATATCTCCAGTATACAAACGACCTATTATTTTAGCACTCAGTCCATATGGTCTGCGCGCAGCAACGCCGTCACCATTTATATAAAATCCATCTGGATGCTCGAATTTGGCAGCAATCTCAGGAGGTACAGGATAGTCATCTGGCAATGGGATTAATCCAGGCATTAACTCACCATCTCGACTAATGCGAGATTCTTCCGAATAGACATTATTAATATTAGCAAATACGTTAGCTGATAATACAAATAAAAATGTTAAAGATAATAAAAGTATCATTATTTTTTTCATAATACTTACTCCCTTCATGAGTTTAATAGTTATTAAAAGTATGTAATGGAGAAATGCAATGCGTATATTTCAATATAGATGATAGCAGTGCTGATCTTAAAAAAGGTATAAGACACTCTCTTTACTCTTAGTTGTGGATCTTATTTTCAGGGGTAAACATAAGGCCTTTCAGCGATTGATCAGGGTAAAATAAAGAGATCGTGTATGAAGAACTATCTTCTAAATCAACTCTAATGTCTACAATCCCAAGTTCCCAGTTGTTAGACTCATCAATAAAATACGCATTTTCTATTTTATGTATTTCACCTTGATTTTCCACTATAATAGATATTGCTTTCTCCACCCAACTCATATCATTAGACACCATGTCCTTTTCTGCTAAATTGATTGCTGATGATTTATATGTTGGACTTGAACGTGCTATATTTATATCGCCTAAAGAATAAATCCATACACCATAATTCCAATCTGAATATGCTTCATCATTTGATCTAAACATATCGGCTTTATAAGAAGAATATAGCTGAATGAACCAGCCATCTGGTTGCACCGAACCGTTTTTATTATAGCTTGATACAACTTGCATAGTAGTTGTATCAACATCAAATATTTTTTCTATACTTTTTATAGCCAATTCAATAGCTTCTGTTTCATTTATATCTTCAACACCTGGTTTGATTGATGTGGATTGCGTATATCGTAACGACAGGGCATAATTTACCTTTAATCTCCAGTCTATAAGTTGAAGTATCTCATCATCTGTTAATTCACGGTTGGGATAATTATACATTTCATTGTCCAAATCAAAGAAAAAATCATAGTCTCCTACTGAAAGGGGTAGTGCTTTTTTTGGTCTTAAACCGTCTTGCATATATTGTTCTTGCAATATTTTTATCCTATCATGTTCTGAATCCATTATGCTTCTCGTTCCAATATCAGCATTATTTTTTGAGTTGTCAACATATTGATAAATAGCATGCAATTCTTCCTGTGTCAGTGTTTCAGCAAAATATTCAGTTAGTGTGGCGGCAGAGATTAATGGTTCGTCTTTAATATTAGGAGCATTAGTTTCTGTTAACGCAGAATATTTTGCATCGCTTAATTCACCATTTTCTGTTATGGATCCAGCATTAACTAGCTTTAAATCGAAAAGGTTTGTGCATAGAACTAAAGCGAGAATAGATACTAAAGTAATTCTTACACACTTATATTTCTTATTATTCATAATAATAAGAAACCTCCTTTCTAAGAATTTTATATTTTTGTTATCTTTCGCAAATCCAGATAAGAATAAAGAATCTTTGCTATTTGCTTTAATTTGATTCAAAAGCATATAACCATATTTTCTCTTGCTTTCTTCACCCATTTTTTTTGTAACCGCTTCATCACAAGAATACTCGCAAGCCTCAGTAATATTGTGCAATGACAAGTAAGAAATCGGATTAAACCAATGAACAATAGTAACCAACAACGCTAATAGTTTATAGATTATGTCGTGTCTTTTGTAATGAGTCAGTTCATGTTTGAAAACCATAGACAAGTCGATTTCATTAAAATCTTGAATAGGCAAGATTATAATAGGCTTCAAAATGCCAATAAGCATTGGGGAAGCTATCAAGCAGCTTTCTTTCAATGTTATATTCTTGGTAATCCCCATTGTGTAACAAACTTTAGACATACAGTTTAAATAACGCTCGTTTAATACTAATCTCGTTGTGCTTTTTAATTTTTTCTTAAATGCAAAATATGACAGGCTATAGTACATTACTAAAGTAAAAAAACCCACAAAATAACCCACATATAAGATTCGTTCTAATGAAAACATTCCAAAATATTTAGTTGTCTTTAATACGTTGTCCGAAATGGTATTGTTTTGCATTTTTAAATAATTATTTTCTGCCAAATTCAGAAAAACGTCATTTTCTGGTGACATGAATTCAAAAATTCTTGTTGACTGTTGTGAATTTTCATGTTTAGGCTGAAAGTATTGCGAAATATCAAATTTGTAAGGCAAACAAAATGAGATTAGTATCAATATCCATATATAATAATACCAACTTCCTCCATATCTCTTAATAAAAAATGCTTTAAGCCCAGTAAGAAGCAGCGTAAATATGCTTCCTATAATTGTAAGATAAAGTAGAATATTCACCTATTTGAGTCCCCTCTTTTATCAAGAATAGCTTTCAATTCGTCTAAATCGTTTTGGCATATTTCTTCATCCGAGTATAAAGCGGCAAAAAAACTTTTGATTGAACCTTTATGAATTTCATTTAGAAAGTTCTTAGTATACAATTTCCTATAATCATTTTTAGAAATAATGTGGCTATAGAGATGGTTTCTGCCTTTCTTCTCTGCATTTAAAAATCCCTTATCAATTAGACGTGATATTAAGGTTAAAACTGTTGTAATCTTCCATTGATTTTCAGGTATTAATGACATAATTTCTTTAGTCGTTAGTGGTTTACTATGATTCCAAATGATTTCCATAATTTCCATTTCAGCCTCTGATATTTTTTTCATATTTTTCACCTCTTTTCATTCTACGAGATATAGAACAAATTGATTCTACATGATGTAGCTATATTTGTCAAGATAATAAATGAAATAGATAATAAGATTTAAGATTTGGTAAATTCCCAAAGCAAGTTCCACAGTGGAAAGGGAGTGGAATTTAGTATGGAACGAAAATTGTAGTAGAATTAAGTCTGGGAAATTTTCTTTTGCAAAGGAGAATCATTATGTCGGACTTAATTCAAAAAAAGAACA
>Ga0153939_1000627_pt1 | contig 13374 bp, 10 predicted proteins | sample TSNJ023MetaG_FD_104734 | JGI IMG/M metagenome (GOLD analysis project Ga0153939, IMG submission 104734) | Attine ant fungus gardens microbial communities from New Jersey, USA - TSNJ023 MetaG | ecosystem: Host-associated > Fungi > Mycelium > Unclassified | place: USA: New Jersey, Brendan T. Byrne... | reverse complement strand
TTGTGGCCTCCGACGACGGAATCAACATCACCGGCTCCGGTACGGAAACGTCCACAATCCAGACAGGTAGAGGCGGCTTTGGCGGCGGCATGGATGCCGACAACGGCGGTGTGCTCACAGTTTCGGACGGAACCGTCCGTGTAAACGCAGGGGGCGACGGTCTGGATTCCAACGGCAGCATTGTAATCAGCGGCGGGACCACCATCGTGGACGGCCCGGAAAACTCCGGAAACGGCGCGCTGGATTATAACGGCACCTGCACCATTGAAGGCGGCTCCTTCATAGCCGCGGGGGCCTCCGGAATGGCCCAGGCTCCTTCAGACAGCTCGACACAGAATTTTATTTCCATGACCTTTGATTCCACAGTGTCAGCCGGGTCGGAGATTATCTTGAGTGACAGCGAGGGAAATACCGTTCTGTCCTATACTTCGGCAAAAAGCTTTCAGAATATCATTTTATCCTCGGAGAACATTACGGCAAACAACAGCTATACCATCTCTGTAAACGGTGCGGATGCTGTGACATTTACGGTGTCGGAAGGAGCGACTTATGTAAACAGCAGCGGCGTGACCACCGGACAACAGCAGGGTGGTATGGGTGGATTCGGCGGAGGCAATCGCGGCGGCATGGCGAGATAAAGTGCTTCCTTCCTTCGGGATAGTATTCCAATATAAACAGCCAAGTTGAAGATATTCATTAATGCAATTGACGTGTAGTCCAAACGATGAAATAAGACAGTCTATCAATGGAAAATCCCTGATTTGTACCGGTTACGGATGACAAATCGGGGATTCCTTTTTTAATTTATACGATGTTTTATTATGCACTCAGCCTGTTGCGGAAAAGAACAGCCACGGTCAGCTGCGATAGCTATTCGCAATTTTTTAGCCCGTAGCTATATTACAGGAGGAGTTTGCAGCCGTAACCGGTGATATCTCTGTATTTTTATAATGTGGAAAGGCGGTGGGAGTTAGTACTGCTTGCCCCAGTAAAGCATGTGTTTTGCGGACTTGCCGCAGCAGACACAGGTGTCTGCGAGATGTTCTTCTTCAAAGGGGATGCAGCGGGATTTTACGCCGCCGGTGACATCCTTCAGCCTGTCCTCGCAGGAGCTATCCCCGCACCACATGGCTTTGATGAAGCCGGGCTTATGCTCGGCGGTATCGAGGAACTCGTCATAGGAACGAGCTTCAAAGGTCTTTTCAATGAGGTTTTTTGCGGCGTGCTCATGCAGCGCGCCGTGTACGGCGGCAAGAGCCTTATGGATTTCCGCTTCCAGGTTATCCAGGGAGACAAAGAGCTTTTCACGGTTATCACGGCGCACCAGCACGCACTGGTTTTTCTCAATATCCTTCGGGCCGATTTCAAGGCGAATCGGCACGCCCTGCATCTCATACTGGGCAAACTTCCAGCCGGGGGAGTTGTCGCTGTCGTCCAGCTTGACGCGGTATTTGGCTCCTAGCCTTTTCTTCAGTTCGCCAGCCTTTTCCAGCACTCCCTCTTTATGCTGCGCCACTGGAATGACGGCGACCTGTACCGGGGCCACGGCGGGCGGCAGCACAAGCCCGTTGTTATCACCGTGCACCATGATGACCGCGCCGATCATGCGCGTAGAAACACCCCAGGAGGTCTGGTGCGGATGCTGCTGCTTGTTGTCACGTCCGGTGAAGGTGATGCCGAAAGCCTTTGAGAAGCCGTCGCCGAAATAGTGGGAGGTGCCTCCCTGCAGCGCTACGCCGTTATGCATCATCGGTTCGATGGTATAGGAGGCTTCGGCGCCTGCAAACTTCTCCTTTTCAGTCTTTCTGCCCACAACTGCCGGGATGGCAAGGGTTTCGGAATAGAAATCCTTATATACATTTAGGATTTTCAGCGTGAAATCTTCGGCCTCCTTTGCCGTTTCGTGCATGGTGTGGCCTTCCTGCCACAAAAACTCGGATGAGCGCAGAAAGGGACGCGTCGTTTTCTCCCAGCGCACCACGGAGCACCACTGGTTATACAGCATCGGCAGGTCCCGGTAGGAGTTAATTTTCTTTTGATAATATTCGCAAAAAAGGACTTCACTGGTTGGCCGGATGCAGAGCCTTTCGTTCAGCTTTTCCGTTCCGCCCTGGGTTACCCACGCAACCTCCGGCGCAAAGCCGTCCACATGGTCTTTTTCCTTTTGCAGCAGGCTTTCCGGGATCAAAAGGGGCATGTACACGTTCTGGACGCCTGCTTCCTTAAAACGGCGGTCCAGGTCCTTTTGCATGTTTTCCCATATGGCGTATCCGTACGGCTCAATGACCATGCAGCCCTTGACGCTTGAGTAGTCCATGAGTGCGGCTTTTCGGACGACATCGGTATACCATTTGGAAAAGTCTTCATCCATCGCGGTGATGTCGTCAACCATTTTCTTTTGCTCTGCCATAATAAAATCCTTTCTTTTCCTCTTTGTCGCATTATTATATAACGCCGGTGTCGAAAATGCAAGAGAAGCAGAGTGCCCGGCGCTTTGTGGCGGAGTACATGGATAGCCGGATACTCGTTGTGCGGTATGGGCGGCGCTTCAAACATAACTGGTAGCCAAATGGATCTGTGCGAACCTTAACAAAGTATGGGACAACAAAAAACGGAATGGCAAAAGCCTTTCCGTTTATATCCTTCTTGCCGTTTATCTCAATACAATTAAACCGGCTTATGATCTTCGATATACTGAACAAGAGCGCCGACTGTCTTCAGGTTTTCCACCTCGGTATCCGGAATTTCAACTTCAAACTCGTCTTCAATGGACATGAGCAAATCAACGACATCCAGGGAATCCGCGCCCAGATCATCCGCAAGATTGGATTCAGCGGTGATATTGTCCTCCTCAATATCAAACTGCTCGCTCAAAATAGCTTTGACCTTTTCTAAAATCATTTGTGTTTCCTCCTAAAAATTTTCAGTGCCATTCACTTTATTTCGAAGCCTGTGATCGTTGGCAGCCGCTATGGACAAATGAATGGAATTTTGCTACAATCCATAAAAGATGCTGCGGGAATGGGCGAATGCCGTTTCCTTCACATACATTGTATTTATCAAGCATTCTTTTGTCAATAGCAAATTTATTTTTTTATCCGAAAGGGAGAACGGCGTATGAATCTACGGCGCGCAGCTGTAATCGGGCATCCGATTGCTCACACCATGTCACCTTATATCCACAGTCGGCTTTTTGCTTTGTCCGGCCTTGAAACGGAGTATACCGCAATGGATGTCGGCGATCTTAGGGGATCCATTCCGGAGCTTCGTAAGCTCGACGCGTTTAATGTAACGATTCCCTATAAAGAAAAAATTATTCCGTTTCTTGATGAATTGGACGACAAGGCCAAGGCCTTTGGTTCGGTCAACACGGTATCGGTGCAAAACGGGCGTATGACCGGCCATACGACAGACGGCGCCGGGCTGATGACGGCCCTTGAGCAAAACGGCGTGTCCCTTTCCGGCGACGTCCTGCTGTTGGGCAGCGGCGGCGCGGCGCGGGCTATTGTGTTTGAAACAGCGTATGCGAAAAGGGATATACATATGACAATTGTTTGCAGAGAGCAATCCCGGGACAAAGCGGAAGCCATCCGGAGCGCAGCGCAGGCCTTTGCCGCCGGTAGCGGAAATACCTATCGCGTTATCAGCTATGAGGAGCTGAATCGGGAAGATCAACCGTATGGTATTGTAATAAACGCCACCAGCGTGGGGATGGTTCCTCATGTCAATGCCTGCCCGGCAGGACCGCAGGTGACCGCACGCTGCGATACGGTGTTCGACGCGGTCTATAATCCCGGTGAAACACAGCTGATGCTGCAGGCGAAGATGCAGGGCAAAAAACGGGTGTTCGGTATGGATATGCTGGTCTACCAGGCTGTGGCTGCCCATAAAATCTGGTACGGCGCGCGGTTCGCGCCCGGGGATCTGCGCCGCCTGTGCTATGCGGCGGCGCTGCCGGAGACCATTGAGCGTATGATGAGCGGATTCATATGAAGGAAAACATTATTTTATGCGGATTTATGGGCAGCGGCAAGACCAGCATCGGCAAACTGCTGGCTAAAGCCACCGGAAAAAAATTCATAGACCTAGACGATTTTATCGAAGAGCAGGCGGGAATGCGCGTCACGGAGATTTTCGCGGCGTACGGGGAAAATGGTTTTCGGAAGATGGAACGGGAAGCGGTGCGCAGCGTCGCCGGCACCGAGGGACTCATCATCGCAAGCGGCGGCGGCACGGTGCTGTTTCAGGGCAATGTGAAAGCCTTGCATCGAACGGGCGGGAAAATCCTGCTGTTAAATGTACCGTTGCGGTTATTGCAGATGCGCCTGAAGAACGATAAAAAGCGTCCGCTGCTGCAGGTGCCGAACCGGAAGCAGGTGATTGCGGAGCTTTATAAAAGGCGCATTCCTCTTTATAAGGCGGTAAGCGATATCGTCATACCCGCCGCTGCGCCACCGAAAAAGGTGGTAAAGCGGATCATAGAGGTACTGGAGATACCGGAAATATCGGGAAAAGAGAAAAAGACGGACGACCGAAAATGACGGATTTTAGCAGGGTAAGCCGTGAAAATTTAAGCGGGCGCAATCACCGGCGTGAAGTCCATCCGTCAGGTAAACGCGGTCGGTCTGAGTGATTTCGGCGGACTTGGCTTCAGGCAGTAGGATTTATGTTCGGCACGTGTATGGAGATATGTCCGTGAGGAGCAGATTACCGGCTGAAGGAGAACAATATCGCATACCAAAACGTTATGGAGTTGATTGAGCAAACAGTACGCGAACCGGCCATTGTCGAAATATGTGGTCTTGCGATCTATAACGGACAAAAAGGATAAGGGAACACCGACATTGTTTTTGCCTAACGGCTGTTCCAGAACAAAATGCCGGTGCTTTCCGTATGGATTGGACCGGTGTTTTATTGCATACTTTGACTATATAAATATTTTTTGCTAAATTTTAAATCTTTCCAACAAAATCTTATCTGGGATGGTTTTATAAACAGAGAGGAGGGCAGTCTCATGGAAGATCTTCTGGTTAAAACTGGGCAGGGTGATATGCGCGCGCTGAAATCCCTGTATGAAAGCATGTATTCAGACGTTTTTGCTTTTACACTTTCCATTTTACGCGACCCCGTCGCCGCGGCGGATTTGACGCAGGACACCTTTTTGCGTGTGTATGAAGGTGCGCCCCGCTATCAAAGCCGCGGGCAGGGCAAAGCATGGATCCTGCGTATTTCAAAAAATATCTGTCTGAATTATTTGAAAAAGCAAAAACGCGTGTCCGCGGTGGAACCGAAGGTGATGGAATCGCTGATAGGACAGGAGGATGCGGATATGGAAACGCCGGTGCTACTGCGGGCCTTAATGCAGGAGCTGGAGGCCAAAGACCGCGCGTTGCTGATGCTGCATGCAAAGGGGTACATTCACAAGGAAATTGCAACCATTATGGGCATGCCGGAAGGGACGGTCCGCTGGCGTTACAGTAAGGCGCTGAAACGGCTGCAGAAGCTCTATGGCCCGGCGGAACCTGAAAGCGGCATGCGGGAACAGGAGGACAGCTATGAAGCGAAAGAATGACAGGGATCAGATGAACCCGATGGAAGAAAAATTGCTCCGTTCACTGGACCGGACGGCGAAGGAACATGAAAAGCGTGATTTTGGCGAGCTGTACGCCCGTATTGAGGCCGGTGAGGCTGAGAATATCAAGGAGCCCAAATGGCGCGGCATGAAGCTGCTGCTGACGGCGGCCTGTACAGTTGTGCTGCTGGTGGCACTGGTATTCGGCGCCGTGCGCCTTCAAAACACGAAGCTGCCGGTGAGCGACAGTACTCAGGGCAGTCCGGAATCGCAGACCGCTCAGCCCTACTACGATGTGTGGCAGGCGCTCCGGGAAATCGGGGAAAAGAACGATGGAGCCGTTTATGGTACACTGGATGAAATGGCGGAAGAAGTGATGGAAGCGGATACCGGCGCTGTGGCAAGGGACGCGGCCCCGGCTGCGGGGACGTCAGAAGGCGGAGCGAACCACGGCGAAACCAACGTGCAGGTTCAGGGCGTCGACGAGGCGGATATGATCAAAAACGACGGCGAATACCTGTATGTGCTGGGTTATGACGGGGACGGCGGACGGCTGCTTTCCATTATCCATGCTGAAAGCATGACGCTGCGCTGCCAGCAGCTTTTAGATGAAGAGGACAGATATTTTTATGTAAGCGAAATGTATGTGACAGGGGACATCCTTGTACTGGTCGGCTCGGCCACCAAAGCGGAGCCTGGCGGTGAGCCGGAGGAAAGCTCCGGTGTGACGAAAAAGGTGGGAGAGGATACCGCGGTGTGTGGGAACTTTTATATGGACGACGGCACAAGCTTTGCGAAGGTTTTCCGTCTGACAGAGGACCGCACCGGATGCGAGCTTCTGCGTTATCATGAGCAAAGCGGCGCGTACTCTTCCAGCCGTATGGTGGACGGCACGCTGTATCTTGTGAGCTCACAGTACTTCTATATTATGGAAGCCATCGCGTATGACGATGTGCAGGAATACCTGCCCTTTGTGCGGGACGCCGCCGACGCGGCCTATACCACGCTGCCCGCGGACTGTATCGATATCACAAAGAATCCCCGGGACCAGTATACCCAGGTATCGGCAATTCCGCTTATCGGGGATGGAGAAACAGTGACCCGAAGCGTGATGGGCTCATCCGGCGATACCGTCTACAGCTCGACCCGGAATCTGTATGTGATGGTTTACGGCGCCGAAGGGCTGCAGGCAATGCGGTTCGCCCTGGAACAGGGCGGTATATCTGAGCCGGTCACCGGAGATGTGCCCGGAGATATGCTGAACAACCAGTTTTCTATGGACGAATATGACGGATACTTCCGGGTTGTCACCACGAAATGGACGGACGACGGCCAGGTGAACCGCCTCTATGTGCTGGACGGAAACATGGCGGTCGTCGGCGAAAGCGACGATCTGGCTCCGGGCGAAACGGTATATTCCGTACGCTTCATGGGCGACATGGCCTATGTGGTGACCTTCATGCAGGTTGATCCGCTGTTTGCCATTGACTTGAGTGATCCCGAGAATCCGGAAATCAAGGGGCAGCTGAAGATACCGGGCTTCTCCACCTATATGCACCCCCTTGATGCGGATACGCTCATCGGCGTCGGCTATGATGCGGATGAAGAGACGGGCATGAGCGGAGGGCTGAAAATATCCCTTTTTGACGTATCAGATCCGCTGAACCCCAGGGAGACAGATAAGCTGGTGGCAAACGGCGGCGTGAGCAGCGCCGCGACCTATGACCACAAGGCGTTCACGTATATTGTCGATCAAAATCTTCTTATTATGCCGATATATGTGTATAGTTCGGCGCAGTTGGATGATAAAACACTGACAGAAAACTTAAGCGGCGGTGCGTTGATTCTGCAGGTTACAAAGGACGGCATTCGCTTGAGGGGAACTGTAATCGACCCGAAGGCGGGGGAAGAGGATTATTATTCCGGCAGGGATATTCAGCGCACCACCTATATTGGCGGCACGCTCTACACGGTTTCGGAGCGTTCGGTGATGGCGGTGGACCTTGAAACGCTGACGCTTCAAAGCCAGTTGGATCTGTATGACGCCGCGGAGCCGTCGGAAGAGTTTCGGACAGAGCCGTCACTGCCGGAGGAAAAAATTGAGCCGTTTGTGACATATGACGGATAAGGCTTGAAGCAGACAAATAATTGACAGGTAATGGGGACATTGCCCTTTGAATATGCTCCTTTTGAAGTAGACAGTGAAAAAAGCTGTCATGGAGAGAGGAGCATATCACCCGGCTGTGTCTCCTTTTTCTTTTGCCGGCTTGAGTTTTTGAGCATACTTGGAGCTGACCGGCTTTGCAACAGTGAAAGGAGGTAAATTTGACCTTGACAAATGCGCTTTAGCAGGGTAATATATTAGGCAACCCGAAAAAACAATTCATGGGGTTTAGCGTGAAAAATAAATGAAAGGACGCGGCACGGGCACAAAGGGTTGCTTTTTATCAGATTTTTGTGCAAAAAGTACCGCATGGCGTTTTTTATGCAGACGCTTTTATCGAAACGATTTATGAGCTATTTTAGCCTGCGATTTACATATTCGCAGGTCTTTTGCACATGCAAATATATGCTTGGTTTCGTTTCGGTCCGGACTCCCGTACTGTCCGTTTAGGCAGCGGAAGCCCGTACAGAAATATTTGAGGTTTACGCGAAGCCGGCAGTGGGCTTCGCTTTTTTGTTGCCTGCGGGCTCTGTGTTTACAAATAACAGTAAAGAAGGTATAGTTTATGATAATTGTTTTGAAACCAAACCAACCACAGGAAGCGGTGGACACATTCATAGAAAAGCTAAAAGACAGCTTTGGCGTCAAGGTCAACACCTGGGTTGGCAATCAAAGCACGGTGCTGGGGCTGCTCGGCGATACAACGGCCATTGACATTGAATATATTGAGGCGCAGAAGTTTGTGGAAAGCGTCAAGCGCGTTCAGGAGCCGTATAAAAAGGCAAACCGGAAATTTCATCCGGATGATTCGGTGATCACCCTACCGGGCGGGCAGCGTATTGGCGACGGAGGTCTTTCATTGATCGCAGGCCCCTGCTCGGTGGAGAGTGAAGAGCAGATTTGCGGAATTGCCGAGCGGGTACAGGAATCAGGCGCGGAGTTTCTGCGAGGCGGAGCGTTTAAGCCGCGCACATCGCCCTATGCGTTTCAGGGGATGAAGGCCGAGGGTCTGGAGCTGCTGTCCCTTGCGAAGCGGAAGACCGGGCTGCCCATTGTGACCGAAATTATGAGCAGTGAGCATCTGCCGCTGTTTGAGGATGTGGATGTCATTCAGGTAGGCGCGCGTAACATGCAGAACTTCGAGCTGCTGAAACGGCTTGGAAAGCTCCGGAAGCCGATTCTGCTCAAACGCGGCCTTTCCAGCACGATCGACGAACTGCTCATGAGTGCGGAGTATATCATGGCGGGCGGCAACGAGCAGGTTATTCTTTGTGAGCGCGGCATTCGCACCTATGAGACCGCTACACGCAACACATTGGATATCTCGGCGATTCCCGTCATCAAAAAACGGTCGCATCTGCCGGTCATCGTCGACCCCAGTCATGCGGCGGGCATCAGCTGGATGGTGGAGCCGCTGGCCATCGCGGCTGCGGCAATCGGCGCGGACGGCCTCATCATCGAGGTGCACAACGATCCGGCCCATGCGATGTGTGACGGGAACCAGTCCATCACGCCCGAGCAGTTCGAAAGCCTGACGAAGAAGCTGGCATGCATTCGCAAAACCGTGAATGCTTTCTGAATACAATCAAAGGAGGAGGCTGTCTTGTTTGAAATCGTCATTGTCGGCCTGGGACTGATCGGCGGCTCTGTCAGCAAAGCGTTGAAAACCGGGACACGGCATAAAGTACGTGGAATGGACACCGATGAGTCCGCCGTTCTGGATGCCCTTTCCTGCGGCGCCATTGACGACCGGGCGTCATTATTCGACATAAAAAACGCCGACATTATTTATTTATGCACCTATCCCGACGCTGCGGTGGAATTTGTGCGGGAACATGTGGGAGACTTAAAAAACGGCTGCATCGTCACCGATACCTGCGGCGTAAAGCAGAGTGTCTGCAGCCGCATTGAGGCGTTGCGAAAAGATGAGACCTTTCTGTTTGTCGGCGCGCACCCGATGGCGGGCAAGGAGAAAAGCGGGTTTTCCGAAAGCACCGCCTCCCTATTCAGCGGAGCCTCCTATATCATCACACCCGGCGCCGCCCCGCAGGCGGCGGTGGACACCGTATCAGAGCTTGCGCGCAGCATGGGCTTCGGGAGGATTATCCTGACGACGCCTGAGAAGCATGACCGGCTCATTGCCTTTACCTCCCAAGTGCCCCATGTACTGGCCTGCGCCTATGTGATGAGTCCCAGCTGCGCTGAGCATCAGGGCTTTTCCGCCGGAAGTTACCGGGATGTTTCCCGTGTGGCGGATATTAACGGGGAGCTGTGGAGCGGGCTGTTTCTCGAAAACCGAGACGAACTGGTTTCGGAGCTGGACTGCCTGATGCGTAATATCGGGAGGCTGCGGGAGGCGGTTTTTAAGGAAGACAAAAGCAAACTCAAAAGCCTGCTGCAGGAGGCGGGAGACCGGAAACGAATCTATGTATAACAGATAGGAGACGCCCATGAAAATTACCTTTCATACAACACCCGGCTACGACGTACTGGTGGAGAAAGGTCTTCTTCACGGCTGCGGCGAGGCCGCGAAAGCCGTGCTGAAGCCCGAAAGCCAAGTGATGATTGTCAGCGAAACCAATGTGTTCCCCCTTTACGGCAAAACCGTGGAGGATTCACTGAAAACAGCAGGATTTAAAGTTAGCCGTTATATTTTTGACGCGGGTGAGCAGTCGAAAAACCTGCGCACGGTCACCCATCTTTATGAACGGCTGTCGGAGAAGGGCTTTACGCGCAGTGACAGCGTCGTCGCGCTGGGCGGCGGTGTCACTGGGGATTTGGCGGGATTTGCCGCCGCGACATTCCTTCGGGGGATTTCGTATATTCAAATACCCACATCCCTGCTGGCACAGGTGGATTCCAGTGTAGGCGGCAAGACCGGAGTCGATTTGCCCTACGGCAAAAACCTGGTCGGCGCGTTTCATCAGCCGTCACTGGTTCTGACCGATCCCGACATGCTATCGTCGCTGCCAAAGCATTATAGGAATGACGGCATGGGTGAAGTCATTAAATATGGCTGCATCGACGACCGGGAGCTGTTTGAAATGCTGGGATCCGACGGTGTGCAGGATATCGGGAAAATCATTCCCCGCTGTATTGACAGCAAGCGGCGCTTTGTAGAGGCCGACACACGCGACCAATCCCGGCGTATGATTCTCAATTTCGGACACACCTTCGGACATGCAATCGAAAAGCTTCAGGATTTTAAAGGCTTTGCCCACGGTGAAGCCGTCGCAGTGGGTATGGTGATTGCCGCCGGAATCGGTGAGAGGCTGGGCGTGACGAAAAGCGGTGTGAGGGCGGAAATTGAAGCGCTGCTGCGCCGGTATGATTTGCCGGTGGACGCGCCGTTTCGTGCCGGGGAACTGATACACGCGGCGAAGATGGATAAGAAAAGCGACGGACAACAGTTGCATCTGATTTTATTGAAGGATATCGGAAACGCGGTCATTCACAAGCTGCATAAAAGCGAACTGCAAAAATTGATGTAGGAGGGTGATGGAATGGCAAGTGTAAGCTTTTTGCCGCCGAAGGCTGTGTTTGGCGGAACCGTGCGTATACCGCCGGGAAAGAGCGTTTCGCACCGGCTGATGATCTGCTCAGCGCTGTCAAAAAATCTCTGTAAAGTATCGAATATCGTCATGAGTGAGGATATGAAGCGTACAATCGGCACACTGGAGGCTTTGGGGGTCGAATTTAAATATGATGCGGCGCAGCGCCTGCTTACAGTGGACGGCGGCGGGCTTCGGACAGACGGTAAAGCTGAGCTTTTTTGCGGAGAGTCCGGTTCAACGCTGCGCTTCATGATTCCGGTGGCCGCCGCACTGGGTACGGAGGCTGTTTTTACCGGCAGCGGCAGGCTGCCGGAGCGCCCGTTGGGTGTTTACCGGGATTTACTGCCGCTGCACGGCGTTCAGGTGAATGACGGCGAAGGGCTGCCTCTTATGATTTCCGGTCGGCTGCAAAGCGGAACATATGAGGTTCCGGGTGACATCAGCTCGCAGTTTATCACCGGCTTGCTGTTGGCGCTGCCCCTGACGAAGAGGGGCGGAGAGGTTTGTGTAACCACATCCCTGCAAAGCCGCGGATATATCGACATCACACTTGAAGCACTGGAGCAGTTTGGCATCAAGGTGCGGGAAACGGACTCGGGCTGGTACATACAGGAGGGCTCCCGCTATCATCCCTGTGATTCCATCGCTGAGGGGGACTGGTCGCAGGCGGCGTTTTTTCTCACGGCCGCGGCGCTAAGCGAAAGCGGTGTGCCGATTCTAATCGACGGGCTGAGGGAGGACTCCAAGCAGGGTGATCAGACGGCGGTAGAGCTGTACCGTCGGTTTGGGCTCAGTGTCCGGTGGGAAAACGGAGTGCTGCGTGCGGAGAATCCGTATGCGTCAGAACCCTATGGAGGGCTGCGCGCCGCCGATATAGACGCGGCGCAGATTCCGGATCTGGTGCCTGCCCTCAGTATACTGGCAGCCTTTGCCAAGGGAACGACACGCATTTATAACGCGGGGCGCCTTCGTATCAAGGAAAGCGACCGCCTGCAGTCGATGGGCGATGCCATAAACGGGATCGGAGGTAAAGCTGAGATCACGGAGGATGGACTGCTCATAACCGGCAGCCCCCGCCTTCACGGCGGAAATGCGGACGGGGCCAACGACCACCGCGTTGTCATGGCAATTTCGGCTGCCGCCTTGCGCTGCGACCACGCGGTGACGGTCACCGATGCCCACAGTGTGAACAAATCATATCCGGCGTTTTATGAAGACTATATTAGGCTTGGGGGGAACGCGAATGTCCACATGGGGTGAGAGGCTCCGGCTGTCGATTTTCGGCGGCAGTCACAGCAGGGCCATCGGTGTGACGATGGAGGGCCTGCCCGCGGGGGAATTCCTCCATTGGGAGCAGGTTTTGATTCAAATGCGGCGGCGGGCTCCCGGACAGGATAAAACCGCCACACCAAGAAAAGAAAGCGACCTGCCGGATATTCTCTCCGGCATCGACGAGAATTATATGCTCACCGGGGATCCGGTCAGCGCCTGTATTTATAACGGCAACCAGCACTCGAAGGACTATGAAAGCCTGCGCCATACCCCGCGTCCCGGCCATGCGGATTATCCGGCCTATATAAAATATCACGGGAAAAACGACATCCGCGGAGGAGGGCATTTTTCAGGCAGGCTTACGGCTCCGCTGGTATTTGCCGGGGCGGTATGCCGCCAGCTGCTGGAGCGGCGCGGTATCGTAATCGGTGCGCATGTGCTGTCGGTGGGCGGTGTACCGGATCAGCCATTTGATCCGGTAAGTGTGACGCCGGACGAACTGCGGCGGCTCAGTGCCCACTATTTCCCCGTGCTGTCCGCCGGGGTAAAGCGGGAGATGACAGAACGAATCACCGAAGCGCGAAGCTGTGGCGACAGTCTTGGCGGCGTGGTGGAATGCGCCGTCCTTGGGCTTCCTGTGGGGCTTGGCACGCATATGTTTGGCGGTGTGGAAAATGTGCTGTCGTCCATCCTGTTCGGTATTCCCGCGGTGAAGGGTATTGAGTTTGGCAAGGGCTTTCGCGTGGCGGAGATGACGGGCAGTGAAAACAACGATAGCTATTGTTATGATGAAAACGGCCAGTTGTGCACGG
>Ga0153939_1000625_pt1 | contig 13385 bp, 7 predicted proteins | sample TSNJ023MetaG_FD_104734 | JGI IMG/M metagenome (GOLD analysis project Ga0153939, IMG submission 104734) | Attine ant fungus gardens microbial communities from New Jersey, USA - TSNJ023 MetaG | ecosystem: Host-associated > Fungi > Mycelium > Unclassified | place: USA: New Jersey, Brendan T. Byrne... | reverse complement strand
ACGCAAAGCTTCTTTATACATGGGGGTACCAGGGGGCGCAGCCCCATGGCGTCTTTTGGTACCTTTTCGACGTCGAAAAGGTACTGCCCGCCCCGGCATGAGGGGCAACCCTCCCCCTTTCACCGAATCCCGCCGAACAACCTCTCAATGTAATCGGGCTCCTCCATAAACAATACATTTCTGTCCCGCCACTGCTCCACGGAGATATGCTTTTCAATCAGCTCCATATGCTTTGTCGGAGACAAAATAAAGGAGCTCAGTACAACATTCTTGTTATTCAGCGCCCTCTCTATCTCCTTGATGGAAGAATACAGCCCCACCTTGCCGCTGTGATAGGATAAATTTCTCATGCCGTGGGGATCGATAAACGTGATGTGCTGCCTGTCCCCCACTATCCTCCACAGGATGAAATCGGGGTAAAATCCGGCTTCTTCAAAAAACGCGACGCCCTGTTTGCTTCTGTTGCGGGTGATATACACCTCCGCGCCGTCGGTGAGCGCGGGCTTTGCCGCAAGGTATTTCCTCAAATCGCCGATGAATTGGCTTTCACTCTCGTTGAGCGCTGCCGGCGAAACGGTTACATCCACATTGTTCTTTGCCAGATACAATAACGGATTGTACAGGCTGGCGGGAAAGCTGAGCGCCGTCATATCGCCGCTCTTTCGCTCAAAGCTGTCCACGGTTCCGCTCTTTTGGGCCTTGTCCATATCGGCGGCGAGTTCTTGCAGGAAATCAATCAATTGCTCATTGTCTTCCCTGTTGTCGACGCGAACCGCATACCGGTTGTCTTCTATAAAGCTTCCATTTGCGTCGTCAACGGGGACGAGCTCATAACCGACCACATTCATTTCCCAATCTTTTTTGTGCATATAATAAAACCTGTCAAAATACTTTTTTAACAAGGCCACCGCGATTCTTTCAAAACGCCGGTAATCCTCAAAGCACGACACCTTCAATTCCTCTTCGGGAATCAGCAGCTTGTACCAGGCATAGTTGTGCAGCAGATCGACAATATCCTGTTTGGTGATATTTACATTGTACCGGGATTTCTCGTTTTTGTACTGCTGCAATTCAAAATAGATGCGATTGTAATTGAGAAAAGCGAGATTCTCCGGAAAAAAGGTGGTCTCATGCTTTGTGATCCCGCCTCTCCCCGGCCTGCGCGAGGCTTCAAACTGCACCTTTGCATAACAATCCAAAACAACAACGCCCACCGACGGCGCGTATTTCAAAACCGGCTTGGGCCCATGCTTTTTAAAGTCCATGTTGTCCTTCACCCGCAGGGTAAGCAGCTTACTGTCCTTGTACCGGCTGTTGCTCACAACCGGTATGTTCAGCCTGTATGGCTGCCCTTTATCGGCGGGCACGCCCTCCTCCTCCAGGTACTCTTTAAATTGCCGCATAAATTCCGCGCGAACCCCAAAAACATTCAGCGTTTCAAGAATGCCGATATGGCGGGGCGGAGTGACCGACGGGTTGTCCTTACTGTAGAAGCCGCTTCGTTTCAGGGACATTTCACAGCCCTTTAGCCGGACGCCCCGGCCAAAAAGCTGGATAATCTCACTGCCCTCGTTGCGGCCGACATTCAAAAGCCCCATGGTGGATACGCGCCAGCAGCTCCAGCCCTCGGTAAACTTCTTGGAGCCAAGAAGCAGGTTGATGGTGGAATCGTCCTTTGTGATGCCTTGAAACAACGACTCGGTGAAATCAATGGCGCCGGTGTGGAAACCGTTTTTCGCACACAGCTTCAGCAGCGCGGAATCGTCCCCCACATTGATGACGCCAAAGGGGGGATTCTCCGCCAAACGCAGCCTGATTTCCCCGGCAATGCCCTTTAGGTTTTCAATGTGGAGCGTCGCGCCTTCCATGCCGCAGTTGAACACAGTCCTTAGAATATCCGCATAGATCTGCTGCGGGGTAAATCTCTCCCCCGCCAGAAAGGGGAAGGCATTGCGGAAAACATCCCGGTTGTTTGCGTCGACGATCCCGCCGCTCCCCGCCAGGATCGTGCCGATATGCGCGGTATATGCGGCTGCGTTATCTATAAAATCCCGAAAGAACAGCAGCATATTCAAAATGTCCGATACCTTGCGCCCGCGTTCGCTGCGCACCGCATTGACGCTGGCGCCCACAAAAACCAGCAGCGGATTTTCCAGGTTAAACGCATGAAATTCCCGATTCTTTGCGAGGTACAGCTTTTTTTGCTGATAATAGGTCATCAGGCAGGCTGTCAGATACACATTGTGCCTGTAATTATCGCTGTCGTCCGTTATATTGATGATATTGTAATCCTTGCCGTAGCCGTCGCCGTAAAAGTATTTGTAGGAATAATCAAAGAGAACGCACTTGGCGTACTCCTGGATCAGGGCGTTCTTTCCCGACGCCTTTACAGCCTGCCCAAAGGTCGCGGAATACTCAAAGGAAAAACCGTTTTTGCACAGCTGATTGCGGTAATCATACCAGGTATCGCCGGACGCGCCCCGATGGCCCTCGTCCGCAAAGACCACATTCCTGCTCCCGAAGCGGCTCACGGCCACCTTTTTGCCGCCGTCCCTTTTGTCCAGCTTTGTGTTTTCGAGAATGCTGATTTCTCCCTTTGCCGCCAAGTGACTGCCGCGATCCTTCGCAAAGATTTGCGAAGGGATCCCCGACCGGGTAAGGTCCTCCATGTGCTGCCGCGACAACGACTCCTTGGGGGTCAGCAAAATATAGGCGCCGCCCTGGTCAAGGCGTCCCCGGGCGTAGTGGCGGTATTGGTGATAGTTGATGTGCATAATATAGGTCTTGCCGCTGCCCATGGCATTCCAGATGGCCAGCTTGTTGAGATCACCCGCCGTGTACGCGTCCATGGCGTCCTTTGGATGCGCGGCATTGAATAGCTCCACAGAATTGTTCAGGCCGTCCAACAGCCCCCGGCGGTTGCCAAAGTACTCGTCCAGATAATGCTCTACAAACAGAAGCGACAGGTACTGGAAGTATTTCAGTTTGATTTTCTCGTCGCGCCGGTCGTTTATTTTCCCCAGATGGGAGACGATATTCCAGTCATAAGCCGCAAGCCGGGCGGCGTCAATGCGCGTCTTATCGCCAAACGCAAGCATATACTGCTTCAAAAAGCCGGTGACTCCCTCGCTGTCGATTTCCTCCAGAAATGGGGAGCGCATTTTGGCCGACAGTACCTGAAAGCTCTCCGCGCCGAATTGCTCCAGCAAATAGCGGTTCAGCACCAGCTTTTGATAAAACTTCAGCTCCGCCGCCTGTGCGCGGGATTTTGCTGCCCGTGGCATCGTGTGCTCCCCCCTTAATGGCTCCATCCAAACATGCGCTTTTTCATTTCCTCTTCTATGAGAACAACCTTCCAACTCTCCGCGCCGGAGCGCATATTGAGCAGATTGTTGTTCCCGTTGACATAGATCCGTCCGTATTGGGCTGTCCCGGCACTGTTTCTATGCATTTGGAAAAACGCGTCCAGCACCGCGTTGTCCCGAACGGCGTCGCCCCACAGCTCGCGCCAGAGCACCAGCGCCCTTTTGCCGCCGGGCAACCGGCCCTCAAGCATTTTTATTTTATACCGGCTTCCCTTTGTAAGGGTTGCCGAAACAGCGCCGTATTCCCCTGTGGTGAAGGCGGCGTCAAAGCTTTGTATGGCGCGGCTGCGTTCTACACGCAGGCCGATGAGATAATTGAAGGTTTCCACGAGGTCGACGGCCCGCTGTTCACTTTTCATCCCGCGAGTGATCTGCATGGTGTAGCCAAAGGGCTTGTCCAGCCCGTCAAGGTTCAGCATGCTGCCGCTGTCCTGGGACTCGGTGTTCAGCATATAGGAGATTGTGTAGTCCTCCCGGGCCTCGCCCAGCAGCGCAACCTCCATATCCCGCAGGACGATGTTGTTCAGCGCGTCCTCATAGCTCTCCAGCCGCAGATATTTGAAAGCGTGGCTGCTGCCCTTGCGGGAGACGGGCTTGCCCTTTGACCAAGTCTCGCTGTAAATTGCCTTTTCCATGCGGGGCTTGGTCGTCGTGTCAAAATACTCGCCCATTTCCACCAGGATATATTTGCGGGTTCCTCCATCCTCGCGGTTGAGGTTCAGAACGGCATGGCCCGTTGTTCCCGAACCGGCAAAATAATCCAGTACGCAGTCCTTCTTGCCGGAGACCGCAAAAATACAGTCCTTCACCGTGTGGATGGATTTGGGGTAGGCAAAGTCCTCCTTTGAGAAGCCCATGGCGGTGATCAGCTTTGTCCCGTAATCCCCGGCGTTGTACAAGGGCGAATACCACATCGTCTTAAATTGATCGGAATACTTTGGCATCTTTATCTGTATATTGCCCCCCCGGGAGACCTCAACGCGGAGGTATTTGTATATTTCCTTCATAGACTGAAATGCGTAGCGCCACTTTCGCTCCACACCTTCGTCGTCCATGGGATACACGGCAATAATCTCCGGCCCGCCCGCCGGATCCACAACGGTTGCCTCCCCGGATTCCGGCGTGTACACCCGGATGGGGCCGGACACAACGGCATTGGGCCGCGGGGGATGGATCTCATCGTCCAGCACCGCTCCGTAGCCAAGTATATTCCCGCCCTGGACATAAACCGGGTAGAAGCAATTGGCCGCGTCGGAACGCCGGGATTCACTGCCCCAGTTGCGGAAATTGGAGTACTCCCACTCCTCCTCGGGGCGAATCCTCTCGTTGAGCTTTTTTAATTCCTCCGGCATGACAAATACCGCGTACTCGTTTGTGAAGGAAAAATGGTCCCCCTGGGTACCTTTTTTGTTGTGCTCCACCGCCACGGAAACAATGTCGCAGCTGGGATACAGAAATTTACACAGATCAAACAACCAATTGTGTTCATGCTTATCAATGGCTATCACCGTGGAACCGTCGGTGGCCGCCAGGGTCCGGCTGATTTCCAGCCGGTTGGCCATCAAGGTAATCCACGAGGAATGCTTGTAGCTGTTCTTGTACAGTATTTCGCTGGACGGTGAATTGTACGGCGGATCAATATAGACGCACTTGATCTTGTCGCGGTACCGCTCCTGCAACAGCGTGAGAGCCTGAAAATTTTCACTGTGAATCAGAAGGCCATCCAGGCTTTCGTCCAGGTCCGCCATGCCGTCCGCCAGCCGCTCCTTGAAGTCCTCGCTGAAAAACGCCGTATCCAACACAAGAAACGGATTGGCACGCAAAAATTCCACAGTCAGGGGCGCGCAGCAGACGGGCGTCTCGGGGCCGCCCTTTATTTCCTCTATGGCAAACAAACGCACCCACTCCTCCCGCTGGGCGTCGTTTTCGGCAATCTCGGCGTACAGGTCTTCGGGCACACGGTCCAGGGTGATGCAATAATTGGTCTCCACCACAAACTTCTTCTTCAGGTATAGCGTCTTCTGAAAATCCTCGATTTGTGCCAGAAGCGCTATGATTTTTTTGGCGATCCTGCGAATGATCTTCGCTTTGGTAATATATTCTCTGGTCTTGGCCTCGTCCTGTTCCTCAATGTCGTCCAAAAAAACAACGTCGTTTTTGATATAGAAGTCCAATTCCCGGCACAGAAATTCCCCCAAGTCCTTGTGAATAAAATAATCAAAGGTGTTGCGCGCCGTAAAGCGGTCAAGATGGCGCTTTAAGCGCGTTTCACCGTGGCCGTCGGCCGTGGTCAGCAGCGAGGAAAACTCCGAATACCGCCCGGATGCGGCGATAAACGCATCGACGATTTCCGCCGTATACTCTTCCTGCTTCTTTTTTTCGCCGTCCCGGTATTCCATGTAAATAACCAGCGCATTGTCCATTACTTCAAAGGGCTTTTCCCTGTGGAGCTGGAAGAAGCGCTTTTTGCCCGCCTTGTTGTTGTCCTTCTCCGTTTCGGCGTCAATAACCTTAAAATGTACGGCTTCGCCATAGGCGGTTGTAAAGGTATAATCCTTAAAATATTCACTGGTCTTCACATAATACTGGTCGGCGTTTGCCCAGTGAAGCTTTACCTCCTCCCCCCCCGAGGAAATCACATAAGCGCCGTCGTTATTCCGGCGCTGCGAGATGAAATCCCCCTCGTCATAGTACAAAGAAAAGAATTGATTCAAATGATTGTAGACGTCGGATTCCACGGCTTGTATATCCGTACTGGTTTTTAACGCCCGTACCTTTTCTTCCAGCTCCGCTATGGCGGCTGCCTTGGTGGTTTCACTGAGGGGACTCGCCTGTGTAGCCTCTATTTGTTTTTTGACACCCGCTATTTCATCACTGTTTATTGCTTTCTGAAGCTCCCGCAGGCCCTCGGTTATTTGCGCGGGCAAATCCTTCTCGATGAACCGGCTGAGCTCATCGCGTTTTAAGCGCATAACGCGGTAAATTCCAAAATCCAAATCCGCCTGGTCAAATTGAAAGATCTCTTTCAAAATTCCCAGCTGCTTTCTTTGATTCTCCGTCATGGCAATTTCCTTTCCGCACTTGTGCACTATTTAGTCAGTGTTTCGTATAAAACCTTCCACTCCAAGTGCAGTATATCGATGCGGAGTTTTCCCCCGCTTAAGAGCGTATCCGCAAAGCTTTTCCGCGCATATCCCGCCCCTGTGTTTTTTGCAATGATACCATATTATTGCAAAAAACACAATTTATTCTAAATTAGTATAAATTGTATAAGGCGACGCAACCAAAAAGAGTCCCGGAGATCCTGCTGTTATCAGGATTCCCGGGATTTTGAACGTGATTCCCGCCGGAGAGCCGCGCCGCCTTTTCATTGCGCTGAGCATCCGGGTATTTTTTTCAGCTATCTTTTACTTGTATAGAAGCAACGATAGCATCGTACAATGATAAATCTTGTGTATTTGCTTGACTGGAAACGAAGAAATAAAGATACATAATTTTATCATTGTCTAGCTTTACATAGTATGTGATTAGATGCGTTGTATCATAACGCAAAGCAATTCCCCGAATAAATTGCTCCGTTTCATAGATGCCGCCCGGAATATTATCTTGTGTCAGGATTTCATTATGCTGATTGTTCAGGAACTGGGTCAATTCCTCACGCCGGAAAATTCCCTGGTCAAGATGATACGCATCTTTGTCTGCCGGTACTCTTGCATAGTGCGATGGTAATTCACCAAATTTGATAGGTCCATTGGCAAATCCTGCATCAAAATAAAAAACCGATTCATCATAACAATGCTGCGGCAAACAGTATTGTATGATCAGTTCTTCGCTGTTTCCCATAAAACTGCCATTTAACGAAACTTCGGTTATAACCTTTTCGTACTCAACAAATTCATCTGGCTTGCCAAAAGCACGATATTCGACATGATCCCATGATGAAAAATGGGGTTGCGTTTCGTTGGTAGGATCTTCCTGCCAATCAAATAATTCTGTCGGAATATACGATCCTTGTGGTAACAAATCAGGAAAAACGGAAGAATCATCAGATTGGGATTGCTCAATCTCTGATTGTTCAGCAATCGACGGTGATTGACTTTCATTTTCGCTTCTTGCGGGAGCAGATGTTTTTGCTTCCGAGGATGTAGGTGGCGCGGTGCTTTCTTCGACAGTTTCGGCTTTCCCGCAAGCCGTCAAAGTCAGCGACACTATAAGCGCGAGGATAAGAACAAGAATTTTTGTGGTTTTCATATTGAACTCCTTGTAAGGCATATTACCAGCATATCCTCGCTATTAAATATACTATTTGTATCACAGCTGACAACACATTCATTGTACCGCTTTCAAAACAGAAAAGCAAGAAAGATTTCACGCCCACAATTTGAATTATGCGTCTATTTCGGGCGGGTTTGTCCGTTGTGTCATTCGCCTATTTTTTCAGCTTCCTCCACAAGGTGCCGCGGCTGACGCCCAGCTGTCTGGCGGTGAGCGACTGATTCATATCATTTTTGCGCAGCACCATGTTGATGACGTCTGCTTCAATATCCGCCAGCGTCCGGTTGAGATCCAGGTTTTGAATGTCGTCCGGCTTGGCTGTTGTGGCTTTGTTTTGGCGCTGATTCAGGACAAGGCGCACATTTTTAGCGGTGATGTAGGAGGAATTTGTCAAGATAACCAGCTCCTTGACCACCTGCTTCAGCTGGTCAATATTGTGGGGCCACTCGTAGTTATTTAATAAATGGAGCGCTTCTTCCTCAAACCCGATGACCTCCGTTGGAAACTTCTGGTTGATCTCGTTGATATAACACGCCGCGATACTGGGCAGCTCCTTAATCCGCTCCCGAAGAGGGGGGATATTCAGGGTGATGCCGTTGAGAAGCTGATACAGCGGGTAGGCGACGCCGGTTTCATCCCATTGCGCGGACGGCTTGTCAACGGAGGATATCACCTGGTTTCGCGTAAACAGCGATGTGTGCTTGATAAAATTACACAGCTCCTGCTGCGTTGCAAGGGGAAGGGAGAAGATCTCCTTAAAATAGATGCTGTTGCCATTGTCATACAGCGGCGAGTCCTCGTTGTTCATAAGGTACTGCCAATCCTGTTTGCCGATGCTTGCGCAGTCCATGGTGAAGAAAAGCCCGTTGCGATTGGACCCTAGGGCGTATACGGTGTAGGCCAGCGTCTCCTTGCCGCAGCCGGATTCACCGGAAATGAGGATTGGCAGGGAGTAGTTGGAGCAATTCTTGATGTTTTTCAGCATGGCTGTCATCACCTCGCTGGAATTGTACAGCGGCATATTGTTGTTCAGCTTGTCCTGGGAAAAGGCCTCCGTCTTGTACGGCTCCTTGCTCAGCGCGAACTTTTTGGACGATTTTGTGATGGAGAATAGGATATACGCCTTTTCGGATATACGGCAGGCTTGGCCGGAGACGCTGAAATCCCTCTCCCCCACGGTTTCGTAAAATTTGCGGGCGCCCTGTTTGTGTATCTGGGGAATCTGCGCCCGCAGCTTTTTTGCCAGCGAAGGGACATATTTGTCGGAATCATTGGTGTAGACAATATTTTGCGCGTCGTCAAAAATGACGACGGATTGCGCCGAAAGGCCGATGGCCGCGTCCAACAGGCGGCGTTCGGCCCATATTCTCCCCTGTGTGTCATGGAACACGACGGCGTTGTCAATTGCCTGGCGCACACTCTCCGCCCCGGATGTGATGAGGATGTGCCCCATTCCCATCGACTTTGCAATATCCACGGCAATTCCGTCCCCAATGATAAACAGGCAGCCCTCGTCCTGCAACTCCTGGATTGTGCGCTGGGCGTGCTCCACGCTGTCAATGGTATAGATCCCGGCTGTTATCTGCATAAATTCACAGTACAGCCTCACCTGGCCGACAAGCTCGGGAAACCCGACAAAGGCAAACTGATTGAGGCCGTTTTGCGCCAGCTGCATGGCCCGGATGACGTCCAGAACGCTTGTCTTGATGTCCAGCACCGGACGATTGATCGCTTTTTGCAGCATTTCACCTGTGGTGCCGCGGCTCATAACCACATCATACGCGGCAATATCCAGACCCGAGATCAATTGAATGCTCTCATCCAGGGACGCGGTAAAAATATCCGCCTCAATCTCGTCGTGTTCCTGAATGATGCTCTCGCACAACCCCTTGAGCCCTTCGTAGGGAGCGATAATAAGCAGCTTCAATTTTTTCACAGCGGTCACCCCTCTTCAATATGTTTTATTATAACACATAAACCAGTTAATCCAAAACAAATAATGGAATAATATCGAATTAATCCTTGAATTATTGTTATTTTGTTAACAATTTAAACATCAAAATCAATCAAATCTGTAAATTGTGCTATTTTTAAACAGTTTATTGAAAAAAAGGGGTTGCGGTATATCTCAAAAAAGAACTATACTATATACAAGGGTTTTTGACATAGTACCTAAAATTCAATTGGGAGGTCAATTATTATGAGCGAAATCAGATTTCAGGACGCATGCGGCAAAAGTGGACGCGTGGTGGCGGCGCGGTTGCTCCCCGGCACGGATTTACTCGCGGGCATTGAGGCGGTGTGCAAGAAGAACGGCATCGACTACGCCCTGGTCAACTGCTTTGGAAGCTTCTCCTCCGCCGGATACATGTATCTTGTGCCCAAGGCCGAGGCCAAGGTTGGCGCCGGATACGGCGATGTCCTAAAGGTCGGCGGCCCTGTGGAATTTTTGTCCGGCGTTGGGGTTGTGTGCAAAAAGGATGGCGATTGCGACATCCATTTTCACGGCACCATGTGCGATAGAGACGGCACTGTGTTTGGCGGGCATATTGTAAAGGGGGAAAACCCCACCCTGACAACAGTCGATCTGGTCATTATGGAGGTCGAGGGCGTCGAAATGCTCCGCCAATACGATGAAGAAACCGATCTGACCCAATTTTATCCCAAAAAATAAAACATCCCGATGGAGGAGTACATATGCGTACATATCAAAAAATTGGTTTTATCGGTCTTGGCGTAATGGGGATCGGCATGGCGTCCAATCTGCAAAAAGCGGGATACCATCTGATTGTCAACGACATTGATCCCAAGCGCGCGGAGCTGCTCCCGGATCAAAGCAAGGTGACAGTCGCCGCAAAGCCCCGCGAGGTGTTCCAACACACAAACACCGTGATCCTGATGCTCCCCAACAGCCCCCATGTGGAAGCGGTGATCAACGGCGGCGACGGCCTGCTCAGCGGGAGCGTCCCCGGCGACGCGTTTATCATCGACATGAGCAGCATTTCCCCCGTGGTGACTAAAAAGCTGGGGCAGCAGCTGGACGCCGCCGGCGTCAAATTTATCGACGGGCCGGTGAGCGGCGGCCAGATCGGCGCCACCGAAGGTGCGCTGACCATCATGGTGGGCGGAACAAAGGCGCTCTATGAGGACGCCATGCCCTTGTTCCAGGCAATGGGCAAAAAAATCATCCACTGCGGCGCGTGTGGAAGCGGACAGGTGGTCAAGGTTGTAAACCAGCTGATGTCCGCCATCAATCTCATCAGCATGTCCGAGGGCTTTGTCCTGGGCACAAAAGCGGGTGTGGATCCGGAGATCATGATGAACGTGATCCAGGGCGGCTCCGGCCGCTGCTGGGCCGTGGAAAACAGAATGCCGGAGATTCTCAAGGGGAACTTCCAACCGGGCTTCACCATTGATCTGCACAAAAAGGACGTCAGTCTTGCGGTTGATATGGCGCGGGAGCTGAATTTGCCGCTGTACGCCACCTCCCTGGTATTTGAGCTCTTTAAGCAGGCGCAGGCGGGGGGAAAGGGCATGCTGGACAACGGCGCCATGATCACGCTGTACGAAGATATCAACGATGTCAAGGTGCGCAAAGGCAACAGCGGTGAAAACGCATAAGGTTCTGCTGAAAAAAGTAATAAACGATGGCTTTTATACTAAAAGGAGAACAATCATGAAAAAAAGAACCATACTGACATATTTTATGGCAGCTATCCTCACCCTGGCAACCTTTGCGGGCTGCTCCAGGTCCACGTCAACCGACACGAACGAGACCTCGGCTCCCGCCGACGCGGGTGACACGGTAGCAGCGGAACCCACCCAAAGCACCGGCGCGCTTCCCGCCCCCGGCTCCGGGGACAAGGAGTATAAATTAGTCTATATTCCCAAATCGGTGCATGAATTTTACAATCTGATTCTGGAGGGCGTCAACACCGGTATCGCAGAGCTGGAATCGCAGGGGATCAGCGTGGATCTGACCTGGAGCGCCGCTCCCACGGCGGACAGCGCCAAACAGGCGGAGCTGCTGGAGGCGGCCATCGCCCTGAAGCCCGACGCCATCGCCATTGCGGTAATCGAGGGCGCCATGTGTAAGGAGCTTATGCAGGAGGCGATTGACCAGGGAATTCTCGTCATCGCCTTCGACACGGATTTCGAGGGTTCTCCGCGGCTGGCCTGTGTGGGCGCCGGCATGGATAACCAGTATCTCTGCGGCGCAAACCTGGTGGACATGACCGTGGAGGGCATGGGTACCGACAGCGCGCAAATCGCCCTTTTAACCGGTTCGCCTTCGGCCGAAAACCACAAGATCATCGCAAAGGGCGTGGAGGATCACGTCAACAGCAATTACCCGAATCTGGAGATTGTCACCATGCAGGCCGACAATGACGATTTGGAGGCCGCAACCCAAATCACCGAGAGCATCCTGTCCCAGTACCCCGACGTAAAGGGCATCATCGGCGTGACCTCCAGCGACGGACTGGGCGCCGGAAAGGCCTTCGAAGCCGCTGTCGCCTCCGGCAAATACAAGACCGGCGACATCATTATTGTGGACAAAACCCTCACGGCGGAGAAAAAAGAGACAATGATCCCCAGCGGATACATGTACGGCGTTCAGGACTGCCCGCCCACCATGATGGGCTACTATTCCATCATGATGCTCAACGCTTACCTGACAGACGGTGTTGAATTCCAGGATGTGTATCTGGAGTACCAGCCCGCCACAATAGAAAACCTCGATACGTTCAGCACGGATTACAGAGCCCAATACGCCCATATGGAATATTGGAATCAATAACCAATAACACCGAAGCGCGGAACCTGTTGGCCGGCACAGTGAGCCAGCAGGTTCCGCCGCTTTTACCCGCTCTTTGGCGCCGGCGTCTTTGGGCGGGCAAAACGGTAGATTGAAAGGGTGTGCGATATGGATACTGAAACCGTTTTGGACCTTAAAAAAATCAATAAATCATTTGCCAGCGTCAAGGCCCTGACCGACGTGGACTTTACCCTGAAAAGAGGCGAGATTCATTCCCTGGTGGGGGAAAACGGCGCTGGAAAAAGCACATTGATCAATGTGATCATCGGACTTTTTAAGCCGGATAACGGTGAAATATGGCTTGGGGACGAAATGGTCAGCTTCAATACCCCCACGGATTCCATGTCCAAGGGCATTGCCATTGTACCCCAGGAGCTGAACCTGATTCCCGATCTGACTGTCGCGGAGAATATTTTCCTTGGGGCCAACAAGCTCAAAAAGGGCTTTGTGCGGCGTATGGATTGGGACGCCGTATACGCCGACGCAAAATCCGCCATGGATGAATTGGGAATCGCCATCGACGTCAGGGAACAGGTGGGATATATGAGCGTCGCCAACCAGCAGCTGGTTCAGATTGCGCGGGCCATGGCGTTTCATTCGGATATTATCATATTCGACGAACCCACCGCCTGTCTGACGCTGAAGGAAACCGAACGTCTGCTCACCATGCTGGAGACCTTTCGGGACAATGGAAAGGCCATCATATTCGTCTCCCATCATCTGGAGGAGGTCATCCGCATCTCCGACCGGGTGTCCGTTATGCGGGACGGCCATTTGGTGGAGGTCCTTGGCCGGGAGGATTTCAGCGTACAGCGCTTTATTAAAGGGATGGTCGGCAAGGAGGTACACTACGAAAATCTTGCCCGGGACATCGACCCCGACGCGGAGGTCGTGGTCAGAGTGGAAAATCTGACCCGGGAAAGAGAATT
>Ga0153939_1000624_pt1 | contig 13386 bp, 10 predicted proteins | sample TSNJ023MetaG_FD_104734 | JGI IMG/M metagenome (GOLD analysis project Ga0153939, IMG submission 104734) | Attine ant fungus gardens microbial communities from New Jersey, USA - TSNJ023 MetaG | ecosystem: Host-associated > Fungi > Mycelium > Unclassified | place: USA: New Jersey, Brendan T. Byrne... | reverse complement strand
CTGATAACCAAATTGAAAAAGCTTTTTCCGGAGCAGCCCTTTATAGAAAAGCAGGACGAGCTAAGGCTTACATTGCCCTGGGCGGCTTTTCGGAAAATGGGCTGCCTGATGCGCGGACAATTGGAACAGGTAAAGGATGAAAAGCTGCTTGAGCCTCTGTATACATGGTTTAAAAATTCATCAGATTATAAAGACAGACTGATAAAGCTTGAAGAGCTGCTTATAGGAAAGGACCCCGAGGAAAGGCTTGCCCCCAACTATGTAAGTAAATTGTACGGAGGGGAGATAATTACCGGAGCTTCGCGGTTGGAGCAATATGTAAAATGCCCTTACGCTTATTTTCTGAGATACAACCTGGATGCCCGGGAAAGAAGGATATACCAGGTGGAAGCCGTAGACCTGGGTAATCTTTTTCATGACGTTTTGGAGGATATATCTCTTAATATACGTACAAAAAACTTAAGCTGGCGGGGGCTAGACAAGGAAATGATAGCTTCACTTGTGGAGGACGCCGTTTCCAGACTGGCTCCTGAGCTTAACGGCCAGGTGTTTTTAAGCTCCGAACGCTATAAATACCTTATAAAACGGGTGGCCAGAATCGCCAAGCGCTCCGTATGGGCTTTGTCTGAGCACATAAAAAGAGGGGCCTTCGAGCCCTTGGCGGAGGAGCTTATCTTCAGCGGCGACAGCCCTCTTACGGGAATCACCGTAGGTATAAACGACAAGCAAGCCTTTGTCTTAACCGGCAGGATAGACCGCATAGACATAATGGACTGCCGGGGAAACCGATACATCAAAATAATCGATTACAAATCCGGCAGCACAAAATTTGACATCAAGGATATTTATTTCGGCATGCAGCTTCAGCTGATACTCTATCTGGACGCCTTTATCAAAAACGGAGGCAAGTTCTTCGGAAGTGAAAATATCACCGGGGAAATACTGCCCGGCGGAGTATTTTATTTTAATATTAACGACCCGATCATTGACTACCCCGGCGAGCTGGATCAGTCCGGCCTGGATGAAATGCTTCTCAAATCGTTTAAAATGACCGGACTTGTGCTGGACGAGGAGGAAGTGATACGGGGGCTGGATGAGAATATAAAAGGCTACTCGGACGTTATTCCTGTTTACCTGAAGGCCGACGGCCGTCTCGGCTCCAATTCATCGGCTGCCGGGCTGGAGGAATACAACAAGCTGCGTCAGGCTGTTTTAGATAAGATATCACAGATAGGGCAGGATATAACCCAAGGGGATATTTCTGTTTTTCCTTACAAAAAGGGAATGCAGACTGCCTGCGATTATTGCGGCTACAGCGGGATATGCCAGTTTGACGCAGTGGAGGGGAAGGATAGGTATAATGTGGTGACTTGAAAGCCGTTAGTCAAATATGCTATCAAATCGCGCTGTGCGCGAGTAGTTTTCCGCAATTAACTATGACATAAAAAAACAGAGGCTGCGGTGATTTTATGACACAAGTTCATAAAATGACAAGACAGGCGTTGCCATTGTCTCCGCGTCCCGCCTCTGTTTTATACCGAACGGTGAAAATATTTACAATGCCGTATTGAGTGCGGACTCTTAATGCGCCGCGCCGGTTTCGTCTATTTCTTTTTGAATGGTATGGATAACCTTTCGGGTACTGTCGCTTATGTTCAATACAAAGAAGGATTCATACGCTTCCAGCGCCGGCGCCGGCGTGGCAAATACTGCTATGAGGCAGGCGGCCAGAGACAAGCCCGCCCCCACAAGAAACGCCGGTATGGTGCTGGCGGTGGCCGTGGCGTAAATGAAGCCGATCATGCCCGCGATAATGGAGGCGTAAGCACCGGCCCGGTTCATCCTCTTCCATGTGATTCCCAGAATAACCGGCCAGAAGAACGCGGCCCCAAAGGTGCCGTAAACATAGGTGAAGCCCATGGCCAGCAAGGTAAACGGCCTTACTGCGCAAAGCACGGAAAGAACGCCCATAGAAAAAATCACGATTCGCAATTGCTTGGTCGTTTTATTATTGTCTTCCTCCGTTTGAACGCCTTTATTAAACTGTCGTTTAATGTCGTACACTAAAGAGGTGGAGCAGTGCAGAAGCATGGAGTTGGCCGTGGATACGGCGGCGGCGCAAATGGCCGTCAATGCCAGCGCCCCTACCAAGGGATGACAGTATTCCATAATGACCATCGGGAACAGATAGTCCGTCGTCTTTCCCTGGGGAAGGCTGGGAATAATGGTTTTTGCACCAAGCCCAATGGTGACCAGAGGAATGAAAATCCCCACGAGGCAGAACAGCGTAAGAGTCATTTGCAGCGCGGCTGCTTTTGCGTTTTTAGGCGCCATGAACCGGGCGATCCAATGTGGCGCCACAGAAGCGCCCAGAGAATTGGACAGGAAAATCGACGTTAAAGCGGAAAATCCGAAGGTTCCGAGCGGCGTGCCCAGGATACCCGCGTCAATCGGGGCGCCTCCTTCAAAGGTGGGGGCGGTGGTCGTGTTGATGGTGGACATGATATTGGCAAACCCGCCTGTCAGATTCAAAACGGTAAAGGCAGCCATAACAACGCCGATAAAGATGAGAATGGCGTTTACCGTATCGGTGGCCGCAACAGACATAAAACCGCCCATACAGGTAAAAATGAGAATTAACAGAAAGAAAAACACCGCATATTCATATGGAATGCCGGTAACCGTTGAAAAAACGATGCCGAAGCCCTGCACCTGAATATAGGAAAAAATAAAGTAACCCACCAGCATGATGAAGGCGACTAGCAGCTGCAGGCTGCTGGTTGTCGCAAAGGGTTCATACCGCAAGCGCATAAACTCCGGAAAGGTGCGGGTGGGCATCTCCGGAAGGCGGATTTTGTAAGCGATCAAAGGCATCAAAGCCGTGGCCAGAAACCATCCCGCGACCCAACCGATGAGGGCCGCGACGCCACGGCTGTACAGGTTTCCGGGAACGCCCATGACGGACGCCACAGACAGCCACGTAGCCAAGGATGTTCCCACCCCTAATACAAGTCCCATTTTATGTCCGCCGGTAGTAAAGTCGGTCATTGATTCCACTTGCTTTGCGCTGGCAAGGGCCGTAACAATCATAAACAAAAAATACAGGATAAATACTATTACATAAACCGTCACTTTTAGTCCTCCTAATTCGTTTTATTCGTACTTGAACAGGCTTCCGCTAGCGCCTAAACGTTTTTCGCCCGTCTTTTCTATTGTGCTGCAAACCACGTAACAATTAATTCCGCCGATGACCAACGTCGCCGCCCACATAATCCAAGGTATCATGTTTATTCCCTCTCCTTTCTTTCACACTACAGTAAGGCAAGAAACTCCTTCTTATCGGCCATCGTATTGATGACGCCTGTCTCTTCCTCCTGCTTTACCATCTCCACCACCTTGCTATTAAAAGGCGTGGCTATGCCGTTTTCCCGGCCTTTTACGCAGACAATGCCATTGATAAAATCAATCTCTGTCTTCTGCTTTTTCTCCAGATCCTGAAGCATACTGGCTTTCAGCAGCACATGCTGATCCCAGACCTCATGATAAAATGGAATTTTGCTTGGAATATCCTCTTTGCCATTAAGTTTCAGCGTTTCAAAGTCCTTTCCCTGCATGAGCGCCATCCGCACGCCGCACGCGTTGGCCACGCGAACGGCTTCGTCCGCGATATGGGCGATGCATTGTATTGTGATTTCGTCATTCAGTACGTCGCCGAAGGTGCTTCCCAGCGCGGCTGACATGCCGCTGAAGGTGGCGTTCATCAATACCTTCGCCCAGCGAAGCCCCAACAGGTTATCCAGAACATGAGCGGCGCCCACCAGGCTTAAAATCTTTTGCGCTTTTCGGATACGGAGCGTATCCCTTCCGTCTAATTCGCCGATATCAAAAGCGAAATTCTCCATGGCATACATGGAGGACGTGAGAGATGATTTCCCGGGCTCAAGCCAAGTGGCCCCCCAGCCTACGGCCGCGCCCGCCGTACGCTCCTTTCCTACTATCGCGGCCACCGATTCTTCCGGGATACCGTTTTGCAGCGTCAGGACAAGGCTGTTTTCATGCAGGTGCGGCAGCAGCTGGGGCAATATGATATGATTGGCCGTCTGCTTGGTAGTAAGAAGAATAAGATCGTACACGCCCGGCATTTCTTCCGGCGTGTACGCTTTGACCGGCACGTTAAAGTCTATGGAGCCGGTGACGGTAGCGCCTTTTTCATTAAGGACCTCCACATTTTTTACATAGGAGTCCACCAGGTCCGCCTGGCCTCCGTTCTTGACAATAAAGGCGCCGATAATAGTACCCAGCGAGCCTGCACCGACAATAGCTGTTCTCAATACAATTCCTCCTTGCTTAAATTTAGCGTAAGCGAAGAAATCTCCTTAAAAAGATTCAGGAGTCTTTTTGCTTACATGATTTGCAGAGCAAATTTTATGCCAAACAAGAGCTAATACAGGGAATCATTGCTTTTCGAGAGATATAATGCGCGCAGAACAAAAAATATGTCCTGAATCCGTACAAATAAAGACAAATTTTGTACGGATTCAGGACATATACCGTTCGGTATTCATGTATCCACTCATGGGCTTGGACTAAATATCATAGCGCTTCATTTTTTCATACAGCACGCTCCGGGAAATGCCCAGCAGCTTAGCCGCCTGAGATTTGTTTCCTCCTGTTTGAGACAGGGCGTCCAGAAGGGTTTTTAGTTCTAGATTTCTCTTTTGATCCGGCAACGTATTGGTTCGGTTTGCCGTGGTTTGAGACTGCAATATCCGCGGCAGAAGAAAATCAAAATTCTCCAAATCCAATTTCCCCACCATCTTCATAATGCAGGCCCGTTCCAGCGTATGCTTCAGTTCCCTGACGTTTCCCGGCCAATTATAATCCATCAGGATTTCCTTGGCTTTTTCGGTCACGCCGTTGATCAGGCAGCCGTAACGGATATTGGCTTCCTGTATAAACTGGTCGCAGAAGAGAAGGACATCCTCCCCACGCTCTCTCAGAGGCGGAATATGGATTTCCATGGCGTTGATACGGTAGTATAAATCCTCACGGAAAAGTCCTTCGTTTACCAGCTGCCGCAAATCCCGGTTGGTACTGCAAATAATCCGGACATTCAGCTTTACCGGATTTAAGCCGCCGAGGGGCTCCATCTCCTGCTCCTGCAGCGTTCTGAGAAGCTTTGCCTGTAGGTTCAGCGGAATTTCCCCTATTTCATCCAGCAGGATGGTGCCGCCATTGGCCAGTTCAAATTTCCCCTGCTTGCCACCTCTTTTGGCGCCTGAAAAAGCGCCTTCCCTATATCCGAACAGCTCCGACTCAAACAAGTCCTTCGGTATGGCCGCACAGTTGATCTTCACATAATTTTTCTGCCGGCGATTAGAGAGCTGGTGCAGGGCATTGGCGAAAACCTCCTTGCCCGTGCCCGTTTCGCCGGTCAATAAAACGCTTACGGCCGATGCGGCCACTTTTTGTATCAGCTTTTTAATATTTTTTATTGAGGGCGATACACCGATGATGGAATCAATGGAAAAGGATGAGGTCAACACCTCCAATTGCAGCCGGTAACAGTTATTTTCCTTCTGAAGGCGGCTGATTTTATTGTTCAGACTATTGATAAAACCCAAGTCCGATATGCTGGTAACACTGATGGCGCCATGGATTTCACCTGCTTCATCCAGGATGGGAAGCCGATTTACAATAATAGGCGTTCCGTTTTTCATCACAAATACGCTTCCGTATTCCGGCTTCCCCGTCTGAATAATCCGAAGCAATTCCGAATTGGGAACAACCTCCTCAATATACCGGCCAATAATATCCGTTTGGGATAATCCCAAAATTTCGGCGTAGGTTTTGCCGACGTGCCGTACAAACCCTTGCTTGTCCACAGTAATCGTCAGATCTAACGCGTCTACCGCCCATCGGAACAGGTTGTCATATTGTTTGCTTTCATCCATACGCAATACCTCTTTATTAAAAAAGTACGTTTTGCCGGCCGTGGTTAGAACCTGTACTCAGTACGGCCGCTGCAAATATTGAGTACGTGTTCTAAGTCATGCGACACAGAAAAACGCTTGTTTGCATCCGTATTTGAAATAATAGCACTGATTTCATGTCGAATCAATGTTAAGCTGTTCTTCCAGCTTCGAAATTGATTGGCAATTATTAAAATGTATGGTAATTTATAACCAAAAGGAGGGTTCATATGGCAATTGTTATTGTGGTGATGATCATCTATTTTGCGGCGATGCTCATGATCGGCTTCTATGCGCAAAAGCAGGTTAAGACCTCGGAGGACTTTTTGGTGGGCGGAAACAAGCTGGGTATTTGGGTCACCACCTTAGCCCATCAGGCGGCGGCCATGAGCGGATGGCTGTTTCTGGCCTGGTCCAGCCAGGTGGCGCGAATGGGGATGGGCTCCATTTACACAGCTATTACGGCGGCAGTGGCGCCTATCACCAACTTTTCTATCCTTGCCCGCCGTGTCCGCGCGCTAAGCGGCAGAGTAAAAGCGCGCAGCTTTATCGACATGCTGGAATCTCGCTATTACGACGAAGATAAAAAGGTGCTCCGAGTGATTTGCGCGGCCATTATGGTGGTCTGCCTTGTGGTCTACGCCGGTTCTCAAATCATGGCGGCGGGAACAACTTTTCAATTTGTACTGGGCTGGAATTATAAGCTATCGGTGATAGTGGGCGCGGTGGTCGTCATCGCCTACACCTCTGCCGGTGGCATGCTTGCCGTTGCCTTTACCGACTTTGTTCAGGGTATCCTCATGATATTGGCAGTAGGTATGGCGCTGGTACTGTCCCTTAAGTATGCGGGCAATCCGGTGGATGTTGTGGCCCAGCTCAGAGAGATCAACCCCATTCTGGGCACCATTAAAATCAATCCCATTACAGCCTTTGGGCTGCTGTTCGCCAGCATATTGGGCTATTTTGGCCAGCCTCACCTGGTGCAGATGTTTTTTGGTTTGAAAAGCGAGAAGGAAGCAAAAAAGGGCGTATACATATCGGCAATCTGCTCTATTTTTCTGCTTATTGGAAGTTTTATAGCCTTGCTGGGAGTGACGCTGGTCAACCAAGGAAAGGAAATTGACCCCAATCTTAATCTGCTGGTGTTCTTCCAGGAGCACCTTCCGCCTGTTCTCATGGGCGTTGCGGTGGCGGCTGTGCTGGCGGCGGTTATGTCCTCGGCGGACATGCTGCTTCACGTCTGTAATACCACGATCACCCAGGACATCTACAACAAGATGATCAAAAAGGGCAACGCCACAGAAAAGGAAATCCTTACAGTTGGCCGGGTGGCCTCTGTCATCATCGGCATTTTCGCTATCCTTGTCGCACTGTATCCGTTCGAGGTACTAATGTGGGTAATATGGACGGCATTCGGCGGTCTGTCCGTATTTGGACCATTGGTGCTGCTGGGCTGCTACTGGAAGCGGGCCACCCGGGAGGGAGCTATTGCCGGAACCGTTGTTGGCTTTTTCTCCGTCGTCCTGTTTTTCGTCACAGGCTGGTACAACACCATTCAGTTGGCAGTTGTGGCCTTTATTTTTTCCATGCTGGCCATGGTCATCGTCAGCCTGATGACCCCGCCCCCGCCGGCTGAAATTCAAGAGATGGTGGAGTCACTCAAGGTGTACCAGGAGGATAACCCTATCCCCGTCATTAACACCGTAGCAGCACGCACGGAGGAGAGCTGAAATGGCTTCTTTTGTCAAAATGGTACAGGGCGGCGATGCGGCAGACAATGCTTACCAGGCAATTTCCGCGGTTTTTGAGGATGACGCGGCAGGAAAGCTGGTGCTATTAAAAGTCAACACAGGCTTTAAGGGCCCGGCAAGCAGCGGCCTGTGTACCAGCCCGCAGGTGGTGCGGGGCTTAATCCGTTTTTTTAAGGAACGGGGCGCGGAAAAAATTTCTGTAGGTGACAGCTCCATCGTCGGTGTGGACAGCATGGAGGCTCTCAGCGAGGCGGGAATCTTAGAGGTTTGCCGACAGGAGGGCGTAGACTGCGTAGATCTGAACACCTTCGGCCCGGTGGAAAAAAAGATCAAAAACGGCTGGATGGTGGACAGTATCCTGTTTTCTCAGGCCATATACCAAAACGATATTGTTGTTTCGGTACCGGTCATGAAAACCCATATGTACACCGGAGCCACACTGAGCATCAAAAACATGAAGGGCGGCATGTACAAGCGGGAAAAAACCAAGCTGCACCGCCTGCAAAAGCCTGTACCGGAAAATGCGGCAGGCCGCGGGCTGGATTATGGATTGCTAGACCTCTCCACTGTGTGTTATCCTAATTATGCGGTGATTGATGGCAGCATCTGTATGGAGGGCTTTGGCCCCAGCGGCGGAACCGTCAAGGAAATGAATCTGGTATTGGCAAGCAAGGAGCCCGTTGCGGCAGATTTGGTGGCGCTGCGCCTAATGGAGATTCCGCTCAACGACATTGGCCATCTGCGCCTTATCTCGGAAAACCGGGGAGTCACCTATAATAACATTGTGGTGGAGCCAGAGGATTATGCTTCCCATTCCCAGAAGTTTCTCTCCGCCGCGGAAGCAAGACTCAACATCTCCTGCGACGCTGTACATATGGAGGACGAAAGCGCATGCAGCGCGTGCCACGCCGCTCTTATCCAGTTTTTGCGCTATCATGCGCACAAATTTGAGAGTGGCGATAGGCATACCATTTTTGCAGGAAAAGACATTACCCTGAAAGCAATTAAGGCGGCAGACAAGCCATTTTTAGTGGGAAACTGTACTGCGAAGTTTCAAGAGTACGCGCCCTTTTGCAAGGGTTGTCCCCCTATACCGTCTGAAATTGCAAAAACATTGAAAGGGGAATCCGGATTGAATATTAAGTATCTTGGACATTCTAGTTTTCTGATCACCTCCAAGGAGTATTCCTTACTCATTGACCCGTTTCTCAGCGGCAACCCCGCCGCTGGGGCAAAAGCCGACGAGATCAATGCCACCCATATCCTTGTGACTCATGGGCATGGCGACCATTTGGGGGATGCTGCCGCCATTGCGCAGCGCTGCGACTCTGTTGTTTACGCTACCGTGGAGACAGCGGGGCTATTTCCCGAAGGCGTCAAGCTGGACGTTGGCCAGATCGGCGGTTTTGTACCGTCAGATTTTGGCGGCGTTAAATTTACCACAGCCACTCACGGCAGCGGCGTACCCGGCGGGCTTTCCTGCGGCTTTATCATTGAGCTGGAGGGCAAGAAGCTCTACCACGCCGGGGACACAGGCTTAACCATGGATATGGCCCTGTTAGAGGAGGAGAATATCGACATTGCGTTCCTTCCCATAGGCGACCGCTTCACTATGGGTCCCAAGGATGCGCTGCGGGCAGTAAAGCTCATCAAACCCAAGCAAGTCATCCCCATGCATTACAACACCATGCCTCCTATCCAGCAGGACCCTGTGCAGTTTAAAAAAGATGTGGAGGCGGCCACCGACGCCAAGGTTTTGGTAATGGATGTGGGCGCGAGCTTTGATGTGTAACTAATCAACGCAATTTCCTATGACATAAAACGGGCAAGACAAGGGAACGGTTACTTGTCTTGCCCGGGAATGGATTTAACTCCCGAAGAACCTCAAGACCCGGTAGAAAAACGGCGGGAGCAGTGGCGAGCGTATTATCAACTTCACGGCGTAGCCGCAAAGAAAAAAAAGGAGCCAGACGTATAGGCTGGCTTCCTTTTTTCAAGCGTTTGCCAAGACGAACAGCAGCGCCGCAGTCTGACACGCCAAATGGCTATTTCTGATTGCTGTCCAAATTGCGGACGCCTTTAATAATATCGTCTAACGTGATGCCTTCCAGCAATTTGTCACGCTCCGCTGTATAGTCGCCGTGGCCGGTTCCGAACTGACGGATGAAATACGCTGTTCCAACCGCACCCAATTCCTTGTTCAGCGCAGCCATTCCAATTTTTCTGACAGTGCTGGGGTTGCGAAAATCTATCGCTGCGTTACCGTTCATCCTTCTTCACCTCCATGAGCCATGATACGGGGTTAGATACTGTAATTTTCATATCTATCTTTTTTGCTGAACGCAGTAAACGATCATCCGTAGTTAGGAATGCATCCAATCCATATGATTCCGCTAACGCCAAATGCAGACTGTCGAAAGGCTTCAACCCATGTAGCTGAAAAAAGCCCGCAAGTTCTTCCGCCTGCGGCGTGAGTTTTAGTCGTTCAGCGGACGCTGCGAGAAGCGTCTGTACTTGATCTAGCCTTTCCACGTCTTTAAGATTGATTGCAGCTTTCATTTCTATTCCGCAGCCTTTTCCGCAGGCGAAGCCTTCCTCCTCAATAAAATGATAAGCGCGACCGCGGCCACAGCCAGCACGGCGGACAAGGCCTGGGATACCGGTATGCCCGTACCGAATAAAATTAGTTGGTCGGTCCTCAGGCCCTCTATCCAGAACCTGCCGATCCCATAGCCCAACAGGTAAAGCGCGAATATCTCCCCCTCAACTTTTTTATGCCGTTTATAAATATTAAAAAATATAAACAGCCCCAGATTCCAAAGGGATTCATATAAGAAGGTGGGTTGAACCTGTATGTATTCCGCGCCGCTTATTGTGAGGATGTTATCCAATACGGCTTGAGGAATAAAATTCACCTGCGTCTTTAAGTAGCGCAGGGCAAAAAGCCCCTCTGTGTATCCGCCGAAGGCTTCCCGGTTCATAAAGTTTCCCCAGCGGCCTATGACTTGTCCTATAACAAGACCGAGTATGGCTGTGTCCGCGAACTTCCAGAAATCGTATTTCTTTATGCGGGTATAAACTATGGCCGTAGGTATGGCGGCCAATATGGCCCCGTATATAGCCAGTCCGCCTTCCCTTACGTTAAATATCTTCAAAAGATTGTCCTTGTACTGATCCCACGCGAAAACAACGTAGTATAGCCTGGCTCCTATAAAGCAGGCCACAAAAACATAAAGAAAAAAATCCGCGTACATATCGGGATCCTGACCCGTTCGCCTTGCCTCCCGCATAGCCGTGAGCAGCCCTGTTATTACTCCCACGGCGATGATGACGGCATACCAATATATTTCAAACCCAAAAATATTTAAAGCTGTTCTGGGAAGAGTCTGTATCTCTATCCCTAAATTCGGAAACCATACTTCAGGCATAATATTTATGTCCTCCTTCACTTTGCTTTATTCGGACGTTAAGCGCCTACCCCTGGCAGGCAGCGTCCTCCTTCATTTTGCTTCGCTTTATTCCACTACCGAAAAAACCATATTTTCCTCCTGAAAAAGCTCCCCGACCCGCCTTTCGCAATCTCCGGCCTTAACACTAAGATAGCTTTCCAACAGCTCAAACAAATCGGTTCCCTTGGAAAACATATCTACCTGAGCCGTCGCGAGCTGGTCGATCACATTAAAGTGGCGAATGAACCGCCCCTCCATTTTTTTTAGTATTCTTTCAAAGCGTTCAGTTGAAAGGCCTTCCTTCCGGATACGGGCCGTTTCCTCCATCACCCTATCTCTAAACCTTTCAGGGTTTTTGGATACACCGGAAAATACTAAAACACCGTAAAAAGGCCCGCCGCCATATTCATACGAAAAGGACGGATCAATTACCCCTTCGTTATAAAGCGTACCATACAGGTCCGTACTGTCGCCGAAAACAGCCTCCAGTAAAACCCGGCTTGAAGTAATGCGATCCACAATGCTTCCTTTCTGTATCCGGTCTTTATAGCCCAGGCTGTACATGGGAAGAGACAAAGACATTTTGTCTCTTATTTCTCTGTCTTCTATTCCTTCGCCATGGCTGCCGTAATGACGTTTCAATTCCGGTGTTTCCCGCTCCGGTATTAATTCGGCCGACATTTCGAAAATTTTTTCCGGTTCAATGTCTCCAATACAGATTACCGCCATATTGCTTGGCCGGTAAAAAGCGTCGTAAGCTTCGTAAAGTATTTCCTTGTTTATTTCCTGTATGGATTCCACCGTTCCGGCTATTTCCCTGCCCACAGGGCTCGATTCATACATCCTGCCAAGCATATTGAAATACGCCCGCCAATAAGGATTATCCTTGTACATTTTTATTTCCTGGTCGATAATATCCATTTCCTTTGCCACATTTTCATCGGTGAAGTAAGGCTTTCGCACCATTTCCAAAAGCAAGCGGAAATTTATGTCAAAATTATCTATACAGGTAAAATAATACGCCGTACTGGTCTGGTTTGTAAAGGCATTTATGAAAGCGCCCTGCTTTGAAAAACAATCATAGATATTTTTTTCCTCATCCTCAAAGAGCTTATGCTCCATAAAATGGGCCGTGCCGTCCGGATGCCTGAGATCCTTGCCGTTAACGGTAAAGCTGGTATCTATAGAGCCGTAATTGACCGCCACAACCGCTTGCTTCTCAACATAACCCTTCTTTGGCAGTATATAACAAGTAAGCCCGGATGGCAATTTACGTATATAAAGCTTCTCGTTTATTCTCTCACTATATTTTACTTCTTCCATGTCCCATTCCCGCCTTCTATTTTAGCCTGTATACTGTGTCCAAATGAAGCCTTCCTGCCATATCGCAGACCTCGTCCCGGCTTGTTCTATTCATTTTTTCTATGAAATCTTCTATGCCATTTTCGTCGCCCAGCATTTTTTGCCCAATATAAAAATTTAGCAAGGAAGAGGGATGGTCCGATATACTACGGAATTTTTTTGTCAGGCTTGTTTTGGCTCCTTCAAGCTCCTCCTGACTGACTCCTTCCTCATGTATGGCCCGTATATTTTGAAGAAGAAGCTCTTCCGCTTTATCGAACTGCTCCGCTTCTACGCCGGATTCCACAAACATAATACCTTTAAACCGGAAAATAAATGAGTTTATATAATAGCAAAGGTTTTCTTTTTCACGTACGTTGATAAAAAGCCGGGAGCTTCCGCCGCCGCCAAGTATTTCATTCATGCACATAAGCTTGTAAAATTCGTCGCTTACAGGCTCCACTCCTGTACGGAAGCCAAAGCAGATCTTTCCTTGAGCAAGGTTCTGATCTTCGTCGATCTGCTGCCTCTCACGCGTTTCGTATTGGCCCGACGGCTTGGGCAACGCCGCCTGGTTATCCGATTCCCGGTGAAACAAGCTGCTCAGCTTGTCGGTAAGAAAATCCTTGTTTACGTTTCCTACGACGGCAATATCTAAGGAGGTAGTGTTTAAAATGTTTTGATACTGCTGAAATAAATTATAGTTGTCAAGCCCGTCCAAATCTTCTTCAAAACCGTCGCCGTACAGACCGAAAGGCTCATTTCGCCCCTTATTCCAGCACATTTCTTCTAAAGCCCGGTAACGGGCATATTCTTTTTTATTGTTGCTTCGGCCTGTTATGCTGTTACGAAGATTTTCTTTTTCGCTGTCGG
>Ga0153939_1000619_pt1 | contig 13443 bp, 14 predicted proteins | sample TSNJ023MetaG_FD_104734 | JGI IMG/M metagenome (GOLD analysis project Ga0153939, IMG submission 104734) | Attine ant fungus gardens microbial communities from New Jersey, USA - TSNJ023 MetaG | ecosystem: Host-associated > Fungi > Mycelium > Unclassified | place: USA: New Jersey, Brendan T. Byrne... | reverse complement strand
TATGGGGCTTTACAGCCGTACCCATCGCCAGAAAAGATGAAACACTGCAGCTTGGGAAACAGCAGGTATTCCCCTTTGAAAACGACAACTGGACAGCCAATTTCTTTGATGGGGAGAAATAGCGCGGGCCACGGGCGGAAGAATGCCGGGAAAAGCGCATTCGAGCCGACATCGTGGCTGCCGGCTCGCTCTACATCGATGAGGACAGGATGATGACCATGGAATTCACCCACAAGGCGCCTACCTTTGCGCCGGGACCGCTGAAAAAGGAAATACTGATTGCGCTGCGCGACCTGACTTATACAGAGCAGATGCTGCGCTATCAGGAATACAGCGACGGTATCCTTTACGGCTGCAAGCTGTACGAGCAAAATATGCACATCGGCATCCTCTCAGGTATCATCAAGTATGCCGGGCGCATCTATATGCTTGCGGATCGCACCAGTGTTTCTTATGAGCCAACTGACAGCTGGACAGTGCTTAAAGTCCGGTTTGGCGCACAAGTACAGCATAGGGAATACACCCAATTTTCCGGGCAGCTTATATTGGACCAGAACACCCAGACTCTCCCCAACGAGATGGAGATGGGGAGGCTCAAGCTGAAAAAGGGGTCGGCGCTGCGCACGGAATACAAGGACTTCCATGACATGAATACGGAATACGACACGGTAAATCTGCAGTATGTAAAACAGGCTGGTCTTGGGGAGCCCACACTCAGCCCGGAGATCACCAGGCATTTTGCCCGGGAGGCGTATCCTTACATACTAGACAACCCGTTGGACGCTGCCTTCTGCGGGAGCGCCCTGAATGGGAAAACGGTGACCCGCGAGTACATTGAGCGGTATGTCTGTACCCGGACAGGACAGGAATACCATAGGATGGACAACAATGAACTGCTGGAGGGTTTGGAAAACGTGCTGCGGGCGATTCGCGGAACTGCCGGGGTACGCAAGCGGCGGGTGCATACCGGCATTGATCTATTCGACTAAGACAGGGAGGCCCTTTATATGGCTGAGGGATTAAGACCCATCGAGACATGCCCCAACGGGCACCGGTACAATACTTGGAAATATGGCGACACCTGCAAGGTGTGCGGCGCGAAAATTAAGTTGCCGGAAACGAAAAAAACGCCGGAAGAGGAGAAACAGGCAAAAGAGGCTCAGATACAAAACCGGGTTGTTGGCTGGTTGGTTTGCATGAAGGGGTCCAATGAAGGTATGGATTACCGGTTAAAGGCGGGGAAAAACTTCATCGGCTCCGATCCCAACATGGATGTATATATCCGGGGGGACAGAAAGGTGGACCGAAAGAAACACGCGGTCGTCATGTATGATGATATGACCCGGAAGGCGATGTTGCTTCCCGGTGAGTCGCAGGGCATGGTATACCATCGGAACGAAGCCGTTTATGCGCCTGTTGAGCTCAAAGCCATGGACGAAATAGAGATTGGCAAGAGTCTTTTCTTCTTTATACCCTTTTGTTCCACAAAATTCACCTGGGAAGATTTCTCTGCATACAAAAAGGCCAATGAGGGGAACGACGCCGAATGATGGACATGAAAGCATACATTGCGGAGCAATTGGACGCCATGGGGGCGTCGCTGGATCGGGAGTTGCTGCGGGGCATATTGGAAGAGGCGTTTCTGCCGCTGGTTGAAGAAACCCATCATAAATACGAGATGCTGGAAAAGCGTGTATACGATGAACTGCCTTTTAGCGCCGCCAACTACGGTGTTTCTGGAACCGTGCTGCCCAAGGAAAAAGCAACTGCCCATTCCTGGCAGTTTCCCATCCTCGATCATGATGACGGCAACCCAGCTCCGACCCTCAGAAACTTACAGGAAGACAAGGACCAGGCAATCGCCACTGTTTTTATCGAGGCCGATTACCTAACATGCCTGGAAATCGAAAACAGCGGGGCTATGTTTTCAGGGCAATTCATTGCAGAGGGCATCCATACCCAGATATCCGTGAGGCTACGCCCGGCCAAGCGGTATCAAGCCGGAATTAACCAACTGTACAAGCTTTTCGTTTCCAACTGCATTCCCTGGGCGACGCTGAACCATCCGTATTTGTGCAAGTTCTTTGACATTGTATGTGTTCAGGTGGGGTATACTTCGCAAGAGCACTCCGATATCCCTGGGGAAATCAAGATCGATTTCAAGAAATATGCGTCGATGATAAAGTACGGACTTGTTCCCGTTTGGAATATCTGCCGGATGGAAGTTATAGGAGAAGACTTTCCCATGCCGGCGCAAGATAAGGTGAACTATGAATACCGCTTTCCTCTCAATCTGGCTTCGGCAACCGACGGGTACTTAATGGAGTATGGAAACGACAGGATCTCCGCCATGCGCCGGGAGGAGGATGCCTTGATTATCGCATCCCCCTTCAAGAGCGGAGTGCAGTGGAATATGTGGCGTCTGATTCAGAAGAATCCATCTCTAACAGAGATCTTTGAATACCCTGTGATGAACAACAGGCAGCACGATTCCTTTGCCGGTAGAATGGTCGCTTCCATGAAGCCCATTAAGACAAAGGCGGAGTTGCACCGTATCATCCAGTCCTTTTCGGCGTCGGAGTATCTCACGCTCCAAGATTTTTATATAACGAAGCAGCGGGTCCGCGGCGAAACCTGGGAGGCCAACAGTTTTATCACGGATGAAATCCGCGATATTGACGCCGCCAAGACCCTGCTATTGCAGTTCCGGCCCACAAAGAAAGGCTTCTTCCTCAACAGGGATATATTGAGTTTCCTCACTTCACAGGTGCAACTGCTGTTTCCTGAATACCACTGCGCGGGGGTGTTGGTTTGAACTACATTTGGGAGGTCCTGTTGGCCGCTCAGAAACAGGGGACTCAACAGGAAAAGCTTGCTTTCACCGATGCCAAATCCTACAGCCCGTATATGGAGGTATCCTTTGACGATTTAAACCCTGCGACACTTGACCGGCAAGCCATTGAGGTGAATGTCCGGTACCGCTTCTCCCCCATCTTTGAGGCGCTGCTGGACGGACGACTGGATACCCACCCGGATATTCGGGAGCGGTTAACAGACGTTTTTATACATCTGCTGGGAGAGCTGGATCTTCAATCCGGATTGTGCAGGAGTGAATACTATGGTCTCTTTTTGAAGGAGGATATCCAAGATGTACGGTTTGGAGCCCAGTTTGCGGAGACCATGCAGCTTTTCCACTTTGACATGCGGCGCTTTGTTGTGGAGTATCTGGTCAGGCTTTACACGCTGGGGCCCTCCATTGAACTGCTCCGGTCACTGCTTCGGCATCTGTATCCCCACTCCATGATTTATTTAGATTCAACAGATGAACGGGAGCTACTGGTGTATATTGGGCAAAAAGAAACGGCCGAACTGGCCGGACAGATGGAGTTCCTGATGGCGTTCTTTGTCCCCTTTGACTATATCGTTCACCTGTTCTGGGATTTGCATTTCGGCATTATCAATATTGACGAAACTATGGAATTGGACGATTTTTACATATATTGATAGAGGGGGTTTGAACTTGCGGAAATAGTAAGGAGACAAAAAACATACAGAACGAAGGGGAGGCCAATGGTGTTTTCAGATGAAGCAATCATTAAAAGTATAATTAAAGCGCAAAATCTTGCAAATCGAACCCTTGAAGGGGACATACAGATCGAAAACGCAGTTTATCAATTCAGCGAGCGCACATATTTTAATGAGCTATTTTCTATGTGTACTCCTATGTCCTTTGAGGATATGGACGCCGATGTAATAGGTATAAAATATTCCGGTTCAACTCCTCCACAGATTGTTATAGCCAATCCAGATGGCTCAATTAACATTGCTTTTCACTATACTGGTATAGAATCACCAGAAAATGAGTTGAAGTCTAAGGCGAAAGAAATGGAAAGAGTAATTAAGCGTATGCACCCATCTTTTGTCTTCGATACGCAGGCGTTTTTACGAGCGCAGCAAGATACTCTTGTTCAATATTTTGATTTTGTCAGTTCTGCGTTAGACGAAGACGTATATAATTTGATTTTCCTATTAAGTATCCAAAATTATTTGCTGATTGGTACTTTTAATTGTCCGGAGGCTCTTGCTGATGCTTGGAAACCTTACACTAAACTAATGTTAAAGTCCATTTATATCCCACATAAGGAAAGTGAGGAAGATGTCTGATGGAACAATACACAGTAAAAGATATTTCCCTTGACGGTAATTTCACTGTGGATATATTGCTTTCATTCTCTTTACATGCCAGCATCAATCATCACACGATTGTGAAATATCGTGGAATTATTCAGAAGGATAAGGCTAATAAATATTTAAGTGAGTCTGTTCAGGATAAATATGTTCGAATTGCAATTGATCAATCGCTTCTGTTTTGCGGCATTATCAAGACTATGGAGATACTTGAAGAATCCCAAGTATTTTATCTGGAAATCACAGCTATCTCTTACAGTTCGTTAATGGATAGGAAGCTTTGTAAACGCTCATTTCAAAATGTTCAAATGACATACCGTGATGTATTTAACCGTGTCTCTGATGAAGCCAATAGTCTGCAATATTCTATTTTTTGTTTTCAGGGGCATGATACCCTGATCGGGTCTACGCTTTTGCAATATAGGGAAACAGATTGGAAATTTGCGCTCCGTATGGCAAGCCGGCTTGAAACTGGCGTTGTTCCGAACCATGCAATGGATATCCCGCAGATATCGCTTGGTATTCCCTCTGGAAAGAAGTATACTTTGCAAAGCAATGAATATATAATCCACCACCAATATTCCCCGCGATTTATAAAAAGCTTTACATCCTATCGATTCTCTGATAAGCGCATCTTCAAGTTAGGCGATAGAATTCATTTTCAAGGCATGGAATACCTTGTTTTGAAAATGGAAATCAACCTGGAGCATGGATTGCTACAAGGCTATTATGAAATGGGCGATGAAAAGGCCGTATCCATGCCAGAGCAGTGGAATCCATGCATTGCAGGCCTCGGGTTAACCGGAACAGTGCTTGCCATAGATGCGGATTGTGTCAAGCTGCATTTGGATATAGATGAAGAACAGGATATAGAAACGGCTTTTCCATTTGCTTTTTTGCCTGCCACTGGAAATGGGATGTACCTTATGCCACAGGTTGGAGCGAAGGCTGTTCTGGAATGGCAAAGTGAACGTGACTATGACGCAATGATAACAAGTAGCTGGCGAGAGAATGGAGAAAACTGTTCAGATTTATATGAATATTCCCGGCGTTACCTTACCACAGAGCATGGCAAGCGACTTGGAATGCTGCCTGAAAAAATCTTCTTTTCTGGTGATTTTGGGAATATGACCTTGCATGATCGACAGGGCGCAACTATGAAATCAAAGAGAAATATACAAATAACTGCACATAGCGGCATTTCCTTTCATTCACAAAAGAAGATTTGTTTAGAAACGCCTCAGAAGGTAGAAATAAGCAAACCACATACTACAAGCAAAATGGTTGTTTCTGGTGGGAAAGCGGATTTCTACTCCGAAAAAATAGCTGTTTTCCCGATTCCCAATTCCACAATTATGCCCCCCATTTCGGTATATAGGCCGTCTGACATTTCCGTTGACACGGGACTTGCACTTGCTACATTAGGTTTGATACCGAAATATGGAAGAAAATTAAAGTAGAGGTGAGATAATGCTTGAATTGGAAACACTAGGAATGATTCCAACAATTAGCGCAGTATGGGCAATAACGAACGCTGAAGTGGATAGTGAAAAAAACAATGTAAAGGCGGCAACGTCAGTAACGAGGGAAAAATTAAAGAAGATTACAGTACGGGGCGAAAATGAAGAAGTTACTGTTGGTGCAAAGCAACCTGAGAGCATTTCAGAACTGGATAAGCTAAATAAAAGCTATACCCGCATGGATTGGCTCAAAGAAGTCTATGAATACGATTGGGCTGCTGTTTCTTATACCTATAAGGTAACCAGTTATGTAGATTACGAATTTATGGGAATGCTTGCGGATATTTGCACTGATTTGGGGATTAAACCAGACTATGTAATGGCAATCATTATGCAAGAATCTGCGTTTAATCCACAAGCAGAAAATGAAGCTGGTGCGGTAGGATTATTACAAGCAACAGAGAATGGAGCACTTTCCGAATTGGGCTACACGAAAGAACAGGTCCTTGCTATGGATCAATATCAACAATTAAGCACTGTAATTTATCCCCACTTTCGGATACAGGTAGATCGTTATGGGCCCCTCACCACTTTTGAGGATGTATACATGGCAGTTTTCAGCCCTGTAGCAATAGGTAAAGGATCTGACCATAATATTTGTACAGCGGCTTCTCATCCAGGCCTGAATATAAACGGCGGTGACTATGTTGCAAAGGGGGAGGCTGTGCAAGCAATAGAGCAGAAAAGGGATGAGGGGTATAAGGTCCCCAAATGGCAATCTATGACAATTGTTACAAAAGGATGATTTAAGTGAAAAATAAGGTTGTGGCTTGTACAATTTGTCTTTTCTTATTGTTTCTGTTGGGGTGTAATAGGACCTCGGCGCCAGTGGAGAGCGGTTCTTCCAACATCACCCAACCACATCTCGCAGAAAATTTTAACCCGGATATGGAAAACAACGCATCTGATGTATCTCCCAATGCTTCTGCACCGGATATTGAAGAAGAAATCACAATAGAAGAAGTAGCAGAGAACTTGGATATTTGGATTGGAAAATACAAATTGTTTGAGGATTATGAGAATTCCGGTTTTGGTGATATGATAATGCGAACGTTGATAGAAATCGACAAAGACGACAGCAGATATTATGCCAATGTTTATCAAAGTGGACATATGACTGATCGACGTATACGCGCTGCCATAATCGGTAATGAAGAAAGAATCGATATCTATTTTGATGAGTGGATTGAGTACCCCAGCACAGCGTACACTGCTGGAGACTTGCTCTTTACTCTGTATATTAAAGATGAAATTTTGCATACATCCTGGGGGGAGATGGGACCACTCATTGAACAGGATAATGGAATATATTTTGAACGCATTACTGAGGAAGAGTATACGGCTATAATTAACAATACATATTATTAGCCAGAGGGCGAAGACAAACTGAATAAAAATATTACAGGAATTGAGGTAGAGAAAATGGGGGAAAGAACAATTAAAATAGAGCCATTCAATTTATTGGATTTTTTAGAATTCGAGATGGATAAGCATGTTAATGAACATGTAAGAGTCCGCTTTAAAGGCCATATTACCATAGAAGAAAATGAAAAATATGCAAATAGCCATTTGAAGGATAAAAATGTTACTATCTCCATATTTGATGAGGATGGAACAGAGATGTTATTCTTTGAAGGGCTGATTCAGGATTATCAGGTTGAATTGGCTAATGACATCCACCTGCTGACCATTACATGCATATCCAATACTATTTTGATGGATCGAAAAAAGACAATACGAACATTCCAGAGCCATGAACTTACTTACGGTGAAGTTGCAGACTCTATAGCATCCAGCAATGAAAAATATGGCATCATCGTTCCTGCGCATTCGCAGGACCAGATCGGTACCATGCTGGTGCAGTATGAGGAAACAGATTGGGATTTTCTAATTCGGCTGGCAAGTAATCTTAAAACCGTTGTCGTTCCCAATTCTACACTTAATTATGCTGCGGTTTATTTAGGGCCTCGTTACAAGCTAACAGATAATTATAGCGAACTGCAAGTGGCCAGCTATATAGTGCGGCGAGAGGTTGAGGCATACCAAAACAATGTCCATAATGGCGTTTCCGACATATGGGAAGAGTCAGAAATATACTATGAGGTTCAATCCAGGGGAGTATTCGATTTGTGTGCGCCTGTACTGTTTTTAGGAAAAAAACTATTGGTGTATGGCGTACATACAAAGCTGCAGGGCGCTCAACTGGTGCATACATATACTCTGAAAGAGTATCATGGATTTATTTCCCGACGAATTTATTGCCAGAAACTGATTGGCGCATCGCTTACTGGGGTGGTTAAAGAGGCAAATGCAGATCAAATCCGAATTGAAATTGATACTGATATTCAGCAAAAAGAGTATAAATGGTTTCCTTATGCAACGGTATATTCTTCTCCTGACGGAACGGGATGGTATTTCATGCCGGAGATTGCTGATCGTGTAAAGCTTCATTTTCCGGATGAAGACGAAGAAAATGCTTTCGTAATTAGTGCGTCCCACATATCGCATGACCTGCGGAAGAATCCGGATAGCAAGACGATTACAACTAAGTATGGTAAAAAGGTTATATTTTCTCCCACTTCTATTCAAATTTCGAATGGCGCAGGCTCCAGCATTCTATTGGACGATAGCCAAGGCATCGAGATTGACACCAATCGCGAGGTGAAAATTACATCGCAGGAAGATATGTATCTAAATGCCAGGGGGAAAATTACAATTGAGGGAAGAAAGGGTGTTGTGATAAAGCAAAACAACAGCGCCCTTCATATTGACGAAAATATTCAAATGACTTCCGGCCATGTAAGAATTCGGTGATAAATATGACAGAGATGAAATTTGATATACGCCGTTGCATGAAATCGAATATGCAACGGTTTCAAGAGGAGCTTGAATCGGCAATGAATGAGTGCTTGGTTCAATATGGCAGGCATATAGAATCTGGCAAAAAAGAGGAACTGCAATACATTTATATTTCCTTTTTACGAAGCAGCGTTCTTACAAGACTCCCATTCTGGCGTATTGACTTGTATGATGAACGAAACCGGCAGGCGGATATTACGGAGTGTGGCATATATTTGAACTTTGATATGCTGCAAAAGGATTTTTACAAGGCGTTCCCCCCTGAACAAAAGAAACATGATTGGACTATGAAAGCAATATGGCTTTCCGAATTTGAACAGGTAAATAACGTTGTACAAATGTATTTTTCAGAATTAATGGAATCTGCATGGCCGATTATTCCTTCAAATGTTTCTGTTTATTATGGAGAATATATAGGTTCATGCATTCTTATTTCTAAGAAAGGAGCCAGGCCAGATGGAGTACTTTCGACTGGAAGAATCGCCAGATAGCAAAAGGTTATTGATGCAGTTTTTTTTTTCATTAATGGTATGCGTGAAGCACAAAAAGGCAATTTGGAAAAATTGGATAAAGTGACTGTTGCAACAATACAATCCAGCAAATATGACATATATTCCCCTCTTTTAAGCAATCAAATGTTCATGTATCAAGAGGAATTAAAAGGTGTTTTTATGCTATTCCTCCCTCAATTGAAACACAAGCTGTTTTGCTTGTTAGATCAGGAGCTTCGCAAATCGACATTTTATTTCGCGCCCATGTTGGATAACGTGGCTTGCTTCTCAGAAGAAGCGAGCACATGCAACCTGGATGCCAGTCATATCGACAAGGTAGCTGTTTACAAAGAAAAGCTGCCAAACACACACATCTTTCGTGTGTCAGAACCGAATACAATTGTAGTACTGGTGTCTACTATGGTAGCCGAATGCATTCTGCGGCGAAATATTGAGGGGCTTTATTTCAGCCCTGTAACACAAGTGAAAGGAAAGGACAAAAATGCCAAATGACAACCGACAGCTACTACCAAAAAATCCGGCCTATGTAGTCAGTGGAGCGAAGGTTTATTGTAAAGCCTCAAAAGCAAGTTCCTTCTCCATTGCTCCACAATCGAACCCTGGTTTATATCATACCAAAGCGGAATTCCGAGCGCCAGAAAATCGAAACTTCTTAGTGCAGGAAAGTATTGCGGGTGTTACCGCCGACACCGTTTACGGAGTCAATATTGTAGGTGATTTTGGAGTCTGCAAAAAAATCGGAGAAAAATGCAAACCGGATTTTTTAGATGAATGGTTTCAGGAGACACTACTCAACGATACGATGCTTCGGTATGCTAATCCTAATCTGCCGGAAGGATATGCCAACTATGTAACACAGAAAAAACTGGATTATATTTTAGAGCAAAACCAAAAGACCGAAGACACATTACTCAATTATCTGGGAATCTATCAAAAATGGAATGCAGACCAAAAAAATGAGTTAATGAGCATGGCGGAATACTATTCCCAATCACGCATTCAGACGCCGGATTATGTACCGCCTGTTATACAAAATGTTCATATTGGCGTTGATGATAACCATGTTAACATGATTGAATATTTGGAGCGAAAACTTGAAGCCAATAAGCCTAACTGGTTTTCCTCACAGGAAAAGAAGGATGCCTATGCTAGCGCCCAAAAGGAACTTGAAAAAGCAAGATTAGCTTTGTCATTACTGCATGGTCATATAAAGGAGTATAAGGAATATCCTTTGCTTACTACAGATGCGATTCTCATATGTAATAATGGAGGTGCAATCCATTTTGCCGACAGCGGGCAGGCAAGGGCACAGGCTGAAATTGAAAAGAAAAGAAAGAAAGAAGCAATGCTTGCAGATTTGCGCGCCAGGGTTAGAGCCGCGCTGCTTGCCTATTACGAGCAGAGGGAAGGGCCATATAATGATGCTTGTATGGCTTTAAAATTATTTGAAATGGAAGATGTGACGCAGACAGGTTACATACCGGAGGAAGCCCCATACAAGCTGTTGGCTTGGCTTATCTTTTTACAGGAGTATTCCGATCTGGACATGGCGCAGCTCAGGGAGCAGGTGGAGAACGAAGAATATGTCGATGTTGAAGTTATGCCTGGAGACATTGCAAAGTTTAGTGACAGCGCATTTAAAAAGCATACGAACGCTATCAAACAAGATGCATATCTGATCCCTGTTCAACACACTATGCCGACTGGAGATGGTACATCTGGCCGGATGGTTACACAGGGATTCAAGGCTCTTGAGTATGCACTGTGGTGGCTTGATCAGGGACAAACCAGTCCTAGCTATTATGTCCATAAAGGGGTAGACTTTGGCTATGGGGGTACTGTGTGTGCACCACTCTCTGGACCAGCAACAAATGATTCAACGTCTGCGTACAGTACTAGAGGTAATTATGTGGGAATTACAATACAGAACGGAAATTATGTCTTTTTGCAGCATCTGGCTTCTTTTTATAGAGGCGAGGCTGGAGACGACTATTTCGTGCTTGCGGGCAGGAGAGTCGGGGATGCAGGAAAAACAGGGGTTTCAGCCGGAATACACTTGCATTATGAAATTCAAAGCGGTGGAACCCCAATAGAGCCATATCAAAAAGGTGTGTATGTTCCCAGTAATACGGGATTAGCTGAAAACCATGATATAAAGGTTCCGGTGTCATGGGAAACAAAAGCGCCGACAGCTAAAGAAATGGAGACGGAGCGAGCCAAATTGGGATAAACGCGATATGGAAAGAGAGGTTGGAATGAAACAGACTGCGTTAATTATATTATGTGCAATTATCCTATTTGCCGGATGCACAAGGGCGGATACCTCGAATACATCTCCATCAGAAGAACCAGTATCCTCTTCACAGGTAGAACCGCAAGTATCCCAACCGCAGGAGGAAGTATCTTCTAAGGCATCAGAAGCAGAAACGGACCGGTCGAGAGAATTTGAGGTTATCGAGTATGAGGAAGGCACGCAGATTCCGAAGAAAGTAGAAATCTTGGATATCAATCCAGATTCTACATTCGGAAACGGTTGCGACTTTCTAGTTGACGCAGAGGCGGAACCAAATTACACAATCATTGTAAGGGTGGCCGATGGAACGGTAGTAAGCTATTTTGAAGGGCAGGTAACCGGTGTCACTTTTGAGGAAAGTAACGGTCTATATAGGCTTTATTTAAATACAGGAGATACCTCCCTGCTCTATGGCCTCACCGGATGGCTAAATGCAGATGGAGAATGTATCATCGAACCCATTTATTCAATTTCAGGCCTTTGGGACGAAAATCAAACCTCTATAGTAAAATTACATGAGACTAACAAATGGGGCAGGATAGATGTAAACGGAAATTATGTTATTGCCCCGAAATATACGTATATTGAGGATTGTGCAGAAGATTTGTATTCGGTGCGAATGGATGAAAAATGGGGCTTTATCAATGGCCAGGACGAAGTTATTATCCCGCTGATTTATGAGGAGGCATTTCCTTTTGGGGAAGGTTTGGCAGCCGTAAAAATTGATGGAAAATATGGGTATATTAATCAGCAAGGGAATTTCGTGATTGCTCCCACCTATGATTATTGCCATCAGTTTTCAAAGGGCTATGCCTTGGTATATCCGCACTATGAGTCATATGGAGAAGGTGCTGATTGCTTTGCTGTATTCAGCTATCAGATTATTGATAAGGCTGGTACGGCTATCTATAGCAGTGACAAAGTTTATCGTATGAAGGCTGAGATGTTTGCTGTGTCAATTTGGAAGCCCGGAAGCAGTTACCTCGCTTTTAATGTATCTGGGGTAACCCCTATCCTGTTTGAACATGAAGGATTGGATTTTGTGGAAATGACGGCGGATAGAACTCGCGGGATAGTAGATAGCCCGCCCAAGCATGAAGATTTGCTTGTTTATCCAATTGATGACACAACGCCAAGAACCGTAGAGATGTTGGAATAAAATGACATCTTTCGATTGATAGTTGCGAGCCCATGGAATTATGGTGGAATTGAGGAGCTTTGCAAGACAGCTGGTATATAGATGAAGTAAATCTGCATGTCAGCTTTATGAATAGACATGTTCTAAAACCTGACAAAAGAAGAAAAAAGTGGCTTAATAACCATTATGAAGTGAATACAGGATGGGCAGGTACATATTATGATATTTGTGCTGCTTCAAATGGAATGCTGCTGGATGGAAACAATATCTATTCGCAGCGTCCGCTTGTTTTCCACCGAATAGGAGTTTTTGGTACTATGCAAGCATAGTGACAGATTCTGAGGTCGTGGGTTAAAAACTGCTTCTACCATCTCTGTTCCTTAATTTGCGAAGAATTCTTGACAGTACCCAACTATGCAGGTAGCCAAGGAATGTAACCTGCCATATGCAAATGACTGGTTCCTAGCCATAGGATACGAAGTGCGATGGGAGAGAGGGATACCCAGTATGTCTGTGATGGGAAGTCTTTGAAAAAAACAGTTAGCAGATGCAAATTGGATCAGTAGGTCAATAATTATGATAAACAATTTTGAACTAGTCAAGTTAAGGCTGTCAACGCTTGCGTTGGAAATAAACAGATGGCAAACTGAGAAAACAACCATCCCCGATATAGTTATTTTACTGGGCCGCCGGGTATTGCCGTATAGGGCGGAATTTCCTGTTGCGGATACTATCTACGATATCATTAATATGCTGGACGAATTGAGCGCCAGCAAGAATCCCAAAAAAGTTCTCAACCATATCTATTCCTCCTCCGCAAAACACAGAAAAGGCATGCCGTTGGCGAATACGCAAGATTCATTGTGTTTTGGAACGACAGGTATTCTAACGACGCCTGCGCGGACATCTTCGAGATTGACCTGCTCCTGGAGC
>Ga0153939_1000617_pt1 | contig 13479 bp, 10 predicted proteins | sample TSNJ023MetaG_FD_104734 | JGI IMG/M metagenome (GOLD analysis project Ga0153939, IMG submission 104734) | Attine ant fungus gardens microbial communities from New Jersey, USA - TSNJ023 MetaG | ecosystem: Host-associated > Fungi > Mycelium > Unclassified | place: USA: New Jersey, Brendan T. Byrne... | reverse complement strand
GATCCCCGGGTATACGCACGAGTGGCCATTTTGGGATTTAGCGCTCAAGAAAGCTCTATACGAATGGTTACCCCTTAAACGGGAAGTCCTGTGGCCAGAAGAATAGGCTGTCAAAAATACCCCGTATGTTTACATCATTACAATCATGATGTTCGTATGTTGTTTAGTGCCAATGGAGGGTCTTAATCAGGCGCCCCGCATCCTTTCCATAGAAGAAATTGCTGACCCATCGCCAAAACAGACTGGAATTGCTTGATTAATGAGAATGCTTTATGATAAGATGAAAGCATATCAGATAAAGCCGCGTATGGTTTTGGAGGTGTGTGGGAATGGTTCAGGAAAAGAGTAAATTGACTTATCATATCAAAGAGATAGCCGATGCGCTGTTTCACTCCATAGGAATCATTCTGTCATATTATGAAAAAAATGGTTCTATATCAGTTTTAACAGAAACTGATATAGATACTGTGCTGTTATTTCACTATAGCCGGGCTAAAAGAGTATTGGAAAACAGCAGATTAGCTGAGAATCAGCCGATTTTTATATCCAACGATATCAATTGCTCGTGGCTTGTGATTCGTCTGGAAAAAGAAGAGGGCACTTTTGTTGCCGGTCCGGTATTGGTCAGTGCTGTTTCCAGTGAGATGGTTTTTAAGCACTATCGCCTGAAAGGTTTAGCATGGGACGAGGCTGATAAACTGGCAGAGGAATATAAGAAAATCCCGATTGTACCTTACCCCATGCTGGTAAAATTTCATTCATTTATTCACAATATGCTTGTAGGAAATAAGCCAGATTCTGTTAGATCAGAAGCGAGCGGGACCAGCCGGAAAACAGCTGCAGTGAAACGTAATGAGGAGGAAATCTACCAAATTCAAAAACGTAATTTTATGTTATCCAAGGAGTCGGAAGCTTATATTCTGGATATAATCAGGAAGGGAGACACAAACCGTCTTGAGAACAGGAATTATGATGCATTGAAGGAATTAACCTCTTTAGGAAACAGTGAAATACGTTCTTTGAAGAACAACTTTATTACTGCCATAACGCTCTTTACCAGAGCCGCCATAGAAGGCGGTCTTGCTGTGGAGATAGCATACCCAATGAGCGACAGGTATATTCTCCAGCTGGAAGCAGCAACTGAAGTTGTATCGGTAATAGAGGTATATAACGAAGCATTACAGGCGTTTACCACAAGTATTAAGAATAATCATTTTATAATGGATTACAGCCAGGTTGTTAACAAGTGCTGCGGATTTATTATGGCAAATCTGAATAAGCCTATAAATCTTGTCGATGTTGCAGAAATAGCAGGGATGAATCCTGATTATTTATCAAGGCGGTTTAAAAAGGAAACCGGGAAATCTGTAACAGAATATATACGGCAGGTAAAGATTGAAGAGGCAAAAATGCTTCTGCTCCATTCGGATGCCCCGCTTACGGAGATTGCATTTTTATTGGGATATTCCAACCAGGGGCGGTTTATTGAGGCATTTAAGCGCGAAACAGGAACTACACCTAATAAATTCAGGCAAAATGAGAAAAAAAGCAGAAGCTCCATTCAGAAACAATGAATTATAAAAGTTAACAGGTAAATATATAAATGCAAAGCAGCTATGAAAGATGGCTGCTTTGTTTAATTTGCACAAAAATCGGCGAACAGAATTGTTACAACTGTAAAAAATACTTAAATATAGGAAAAACGTAATTCATGTATGATATTGAGAATTATTCACACTTTCATAAAAGGTATAATCATGTGGTATAGAAGTTCCGTTATGTTTACAATATAAATTTCCAACATGAAAGTGCAGATTTGAAAGAAGGTCACTTTCAAATATTAAATGGATGTCCGCATACTCAGCAAGCTGAGATTGAGCGGACAAGGGGTGCAGATATGAATATTGAAAAAATAGTATCAGATTTAACATTGGAAGAAAAGGCAAAAATGTGTTCAGGAGCAGATTTCTGGCATTTACAGGGATTACCCGGATTGGGAATCCCGTCCATCATGGCAACAGACGGACCTCATGGGCTTCGTAAGCAGAAAGGTGCTGGGGATCATCTGGGGATCAATGAGAGTATTGTATCGGTTTGTTTTCCAACGGCAGCAGCTCTGGCAGCATCCTTTGACAGGGAGCTGCTTAAGGACATAGGCGTAACATTGGGAAGGGAATGCCAGGCAGAAGACGTTGGGATTTTGCTGGGACCAGGTACCAACATCAAACGTTCTCCCCTGTGTGGACGTAATTTTGAATACTTTTCAGAGGATCCCTATGTATCAAGCGAGTTATCATCAGCTTACATAAATGGCCTGCAGAGTGAAGGAATTGCCTGCAGCATAAAGCATTTCCTGGCCAATAACCAGGAAACAGAAAGGATGTTCAGTGACTCGGTAATGGATGAGCGTACTTTACATGAGATATATCTGGCAAGTTTTGAAGGCGGGATCAGGCAGGCAAAAGCCAAAACTGTTATGTGTTCCTATAACAGGGTGAATGGGGTATTCTCTGCTGAAAATGAAGAAATGCTGAATGGAATATTGCGCGGGAAATGGGGATTTGATGGAATCGTAATTACCGACTGGGGTGCAGGGAAAGATGAGGCAGCAGGAATAAACGCCGGCTTGGATTTGAGGATGCCCGGCGGAGACCCGAAAAGTACCGAAAGGTTAATCCACGCCGTGGAGGCGGGAGAACTGAAGGAAGACATACTGGATGAGACGGTAAAACGTATCCTTAAGGTAATAGATTTTGTTGTGTCGAACAAGAAGACAGGATTAACACTGGATCATAAGGCAGATCATGAGAAAGCCGGAAATGCGGCAATAGAATGTGCTGTTCTGCTGAAAAATGAAGGGAACCTGCTGCCATTGCCGAAGTCTTCCAGGGCTGTATTTATAGGAGCATTTGCGGAAACTCCAAGATATCAGGGCAGCGGCTCTTCTTTCATTAATAGTTATCAGGTGGACAGCGCTCTTGATATTGCAAGTAAAATGCAGACTGTGACCTATGCAAGAGGTTATGATCTGTCCACTGATGAAACAGATGATGTTTTATTGGAAGAAGCAAGGCAGGCTGCTATCGAATCCGATATTGCAATAATTTTTGCAGGATTGCCTAACAGCTATGAATCAGAGGGTTTTGACAGAAAACATATCGATATGCCTGATAACCAGAATGTCCTGATTGAGGAGATATGCAAGGTGCAGCCCAATACAGTGGTTGTATTGCATAATGGTGCCTGTGTGGCAATGCCCTGGGTAAACAGGGTAAAAGCCGTTTTAGAAATGTATTTAGGAGGTGAGGCAGTAGGTAGTGCGGCGGTGAAGCTGTTATATGGTGATGCAGTGCCCAGTGGTAAGCTGGCAGAATCATTCCCATATCAATTATCCGATAATCCTTCCTACCTGAATTATCCCGGATATAACGGCAGGGTAGAATACAGGGAAGGTTTATATGTGGGATACCGTTATTATGATACGAAAAAAATGGATGTACTGTTTCCTTTTGGCCATGGGTTGAGTTATACACAGTTTGCATATTCGGCAATCCGGCTTGATAAGGAGAAAATGAAAGATACGGACACGCTTAAGGTAACCGTGAATGTGAAAAACACAGGTGATGTGGCCGCGAAAGAAGTGGTTCAGCTTTATGTCCGCCCGCTGGATAATAAAGTGCCGCGTCCTGTACACGAGTTAAGAGGATTCGAGAAGGTTTTCCTACAGCCGGGTGAAGCAAAGGAAGTGACAATTTGTCTGGGTAAAAGGGCATTTGCTTATTATAATGAAAGCCTGCATGACTGGCATGTTGAGTCTGGTGAGTACGAAATAGAGATAGGTGCTTCCTCCAGGGATATCAGGCTTAAGGGAACAATCTACCTTATATCTACTGTTGAAGTACCGGTTATATTCACACAGTATTCCACCATAGGGCAGGTTACAAAAACGGAAAGAGGGCGATATGTATTAGATCCGGTACTGAAGGCCATACGGGCGAGAAGAGAGTCAAATAAAGAAACCAGCAACAAAGCCATGGGCGAGGGTAATGAAGAGATGCAGGAAACAATGCATCTGCAAATGCCACTGAATTCCCTGGTAACATTTGGTGTGGTTACAGCAGAAAAGCTGGCAGGGATTGTATCTGAGCTGAATAGCGGTCAGCTGAAAGGGATTTATAACAATGAATGAAAGAAGCTCAAATGTTACGATATCTTTGTCCGACCGCAGGCGTATGGTCTTTCTCTATGCAGTGTTAGTGCTGTATGCTGCTTTTGCGGCAAGCAGCTATGGAATCAATGTAGCCATGCCGGGAAGGATGCTTGAAATGGAGGCCATGGATTTTTATGCTCTGGCTTCTGCAATGGGTACTTTGGGTATGATGCTTACCCTGCCGCTGGTCGGGAAAATGTGCAGCATCTTTGGTATCAGGAAAGTGGCTCTGTTTGGGGTGGCACTTCAGCTGGTTACCCGTATCACAATGATCCACTGCAATATACTTCCGTTGTTTTTAATCTTGTATGCGGTTTCCAATATAGGGACAGGTCTTTATCTTTCCGCACCGTTTGCCATGATAGCGGAAGTGACGCTCCCTGGGGAACGTCCCAAATATTATGGGATGCTGGTAACATTTAAGGCGCTGGGTTCCCTGCTTGGCCCATTAGTCACTGGTTGGTTAATGGATAGTGGTTATGGTAGTTTAAGCTTTATATCCTATCTTCCCTTTTTGCTGTTGTCAGTACCGTTTATTATGGTACTGTACCCTGACAGGAAGGTTGGCAGTACGGATGGCAGTACGGAAAGTGTTAAGTTCGATTTTGCGGGAATATTCCTTTTTGTAGTTAGCATTACCAGCATTATTTTCTACTTAAGCCTTGGCGGAAAATCATTCGGGTGGCTCAGCTCAATTGGTATCATATTATTAACAGTTGGCGTAATTGGTCTTGTTATGTTGGTACGGGTGGAAAGTAAGCATGCCAGTCCTACGGTTGCTATAGGCATGTTCAGGAAAAAACGTTTTACCAATGCGTTCCTCAGTTCCATGTTTATTTCATCATTCAGTACAGTATTTGGCGCTTATGTTATTGTCTATACACAGCAGGTCATGCAGGTATCCTCTACGATCAGTTCCACCGGAACTATGCCCATGACCATTGCACAGGCTGTCTTTGGATTGGTTTTCGGGCGGATTTTGGCTAAGGAATTTGCAAAACGCTTTCGTCCTGTGGCTCTGCTTGCTCTGACTCTGATTGTATTAGGAATGGTTTTGATCTGCACACTGCAGCCGGATTCGTCAATGTTGGTTATATACGCAGCAAGTGCCCTGGGTGGGATTGGGACAGTGATTCCACAGAGCGCATATGCAAGTTTTTTCCAGACTGAGCTCAGACCGGAAGAGATTGGTGCGGCGCAGGGGATGTTTTCCTTTGGCGGTACAGGCGGATCCTGTATATTCATGGCAGTATCAGGGGCAATGACTAATGGCGGAGCTTCCATCAGTCACATATTCTTTTTGGCGGCAGTATGGTGCGTTGTTTCCCTATTAATTGGTATTATTGGTTTCCGTATACCACAGGAAGAAGTTAAACAGGTTTTATAAATTCAGGAGGAAAAACAGATGGCCGGAAGAAACGTTTCAAGAACGGTAAAAACAAGCTGGAAGCGGGATTTGAAAATGAACAGGAATATTTATTTACTATTTCTACCCATTTTAATCTACTTTTTAATTTTCAATTACCTGCCAATGTTTGGTGTTGTGATGGCATTCCAGGATTTTAAAGCAATCAAAGGTTTTTTTGGCAGTCAGTTCGTTGGGTTTCAAAATTTCATATCTTTTTTTAGCAGTCCTGATTTCTGGACTGTACTGCGTAACACATTGGTAATCAGCTTTCTGGGGCTTGGTGTTGGATTTCCTCTGCAGATTATTTTTGCCCTGCTTCTTAATGAAATCTATTACACCAGATTCAAGAAGTTAGTCCAGACCTTCAGTTACCTGCCCCATTTTGTCTCGGCTGTGGTTATCTGCGGGCTTATCATTGAATTTGTTTCTTCAAATGGGCTTATTACCAACCTGTTGGTTATGCTTGGATTTCCCAGAGAAAATCTACTGCAGAATCCAAAATACTTCTGGGGAATCAACCTGCTCACCGATGTGTGGCAGGGGCTTGGATACGGTTCGATCATATTCATGGCAGCCATCACAGGAGTCAGCCAGGAGCTGCATGAGGCTGCTACCATAGATGGGGCAAACCGGTTGAAACGTGTATGGCATGTTACGATACCTGCAATCGTACCGACCATTGTAACGATGCTGGTTCTGCGCATCGGGATGATTCTGAATGTAGGGTTTGAGAAGATTCTGCTCCTGTATAATCCCAGTATTTATGAGACAGCCGATGTCATATCCACCCATGTGGCCCGGATGGGTATTGAACGAATGCAGTATGGTTATTCAGCAGCGGTGGGGTTGTTTAACTCTGTGGTGGCAACGATGCTTCTGGTGATTTCCAATTACCTGAGCAAAAAGCTCGCCCAGACTTCAGTCTTTTAGGAGGTGCAGTAATATGATAGAAAAAATGACAGTCTCACGTGTTATCTTCAATGTATTGAACTATACATTTATGATTGCATTGTGTTTGGTGTGCGTGGCTCCAATCTGGCATGTATTGATGGCGTCCTTCAGTGATCCGCGGATTTTAATGGGCAGTTCAGGGATACTGTGGAAGCCGGTGGGAACGCTTACTACAAAAGGGTATGAGCTTGTGTTTGCCAATTCTTCCATAATGACGGGCTATTTGAATACCTTGATTTATGTTGGTATTAATACTGTATTGGGCACCTGCCTGACCATGCTGGCAGGATATGTGCTGAGCCGTCCGAATATGAAGCTGAAAGTCCCCATGACTCTCCTTGTTCTATTCACAATGATGTTCAACGGCGGGCTGATTCCGTCATATATGATTAACCGTTCCCTGGGGCTTGTAAACAGCAGGTTGGGTGTCATTCTGCCCGGACTGATTACCGCTTATTATATAATCATTGTAAAGAGTGCGTTTGAACAGCTTTCCCCAAGTTATGAAGAGTCTGCCAAGCTGGATGGTGCAGGACCATTGACCACTATGGTGCTTATCATGCTGCCGCTGGTGAAAGCTACTGTAGCCGTGATTATCATGTATATTCTGGTGCAGCAATGGAACTCCTAGTTCCAGGCATCTATATATTTGCCGAAGCGGAGGGACTTATGGCCGCTGCAGCTTATTATGAGGGAGATTCTGGTGCAGAATGATCAGTCAAGGATAGTGGTAAATGCCAGCGAGGCATTGAGCAAGGCTGATATGACAGGTAATTTGGTGAAGTACTGTGTTACCATTGTAGGAACACTACCTATTTTATGTGTATACCCGTTTGCGCAGAAGTATTTTGTGAAAGGTGTTACCCTTGGGGGTATCAAGGGTTAGTCGGTGAAGTATTATGTATTTTCTAATACTAATAATAAAAAACGGAGGAAAATGTATGAAGAAGCATCAAAAATTAATATGTATCATGATAACCCTGGTGATGACATTAGGAATGTTAGGTGGGTGCGGCAAGGAAACGGAATCGCTGCCAGAGGGTACACAGTCTGAGAACCTGTCCGGTCAAGCGGATGAATCTGGTACGGCAGATGAAGGAGTACCGGAGGAGACTGCTGTGTCCCTGGTGGACTTTTCAGAGCATGAGACCTTTACGCTATGGCTTCAGGCTGATTCTAACGATTATTATTCGGATTACTCCGAAAACCCAATCGTTCGTTATATGAATAATAAGTTTAACATAACTCTGGAATTCCAGCAGCCGGCAGCCGGGACAGAGAAGGATGCCCTTTCATTAATGTTTGGTACCGGTGAGTATACTGACCTGATTGAAATGAGCCAGTATTCCGGTTCCATAACGGAATTGTATGAAGAAGGAGTTATTATAGACATTGCCGATTACCTGGATTATATGCCTAACCTCAGCAGGTGGCTGGAAACAGATGAAACATTCCGCAAAAACTGTTACAGTGATGATGGGCACATCTATACATTGAGATCGATCAGGGTAGAGGATGAGCTTATGTGGGGCGGCCTTATGTACAGGCGTGATATTCTGGATGACATGACAGATGGGAACCCTTCATTCCCCAGCGGCAATGATGAACCTGTTACGATTGAGGACTGGGATTACATGCTGCCGTTATTTAAAGAATATTTTGAGGAAGCCGGTGTAGTTGAATATGCGGCATTCATTATTCCAAGTAATGGTACATTCGGATATGGTGAGCTCGTCAATGGTTTTGGAGTAAGTTCCAACTATTATTATGAGGATGGTAAGGTCAAGTATGGTCCTATGGAAGATGGGTTCTATAATTATTTGAAAAAGATGAGAGAATGGTATGAAGCAGGGTATATTTACAAGGATTTTGCCAGCCGTACAAATGACATGTTCTTTATGCCTAATACAGCCCTTACCTATGGCGGGACTGCAGGAGTATGGTATGGTTTGACCAGCCAGCTTGGTGATGCCATGTCATCGGCTGAATATGATTTAAATTTTGATGTACAGCCGTTAATGTCTCCTGTTGACAGTGGGAATGGGATAGCGGAAGCCACAGCTCTTAACATTACTCGCTATGCTGCCTCTTCGGATAAAGGTTATGCGGTATACTCCGGTTGTAAAAACATAGAGAAGATTTTGGCAGCCTGGGATTTTCTGTACTCGGAAGAAGGAGGCATGCTGAATGAACATGGTCTGACTGTGGAGCAGGGTGCTGATACTGACCCTATATACGTAAAGGGAGGGATGCAGGAAGGTGCGTATTGGTTTGAGGATGGAGAATTTGTGTTTAATCCGCTTCTGGCTGTTAGTGGCGGTACTATAGATGAGAGTGCTTTTATTGGTATCCGGCTGACAGGGTTTCACAATAATTACTATCGTATTCGGGCATCCAGCGAGTTAACAAAATTGGCATCTGAAAAATGGACTGCATATTCCAATCCCAATAAAGACAAGCTGCCTGTTGCCCTTTCCTACGAAGTAGAGGAAGAGAATATATTGGCTGATAATAATGTATTGATCCGTGACTATGTGAAAACAATGGTTCCCAAATTTATCATGGGCACTGAAACACTGGATGATGAAGCATGGGAGAAATTCCAGGCGCAGCTGGTTTCATATGGGGTTGAGGAAGCAATCCAAATCCAACAGGAAGCTTATGACAGATATATGAACCGTTAAGGGGGATGTTGTTATTATGCACAGCTGGCGCTGTTCATGGTAACATGATGCAGTTCGTTTTACTTGTGGGATTTGGAACTGCTGCCAGGATAAAAATACCGCAGCTAAGGTTATCAGAGTAACTTTGCTGCGGTGTTATTTATAACTATATCATACGTTTTTGTCCGCAAACGGCAGATTTTACGTCTACTGGAGCGGGCAGACAGGAGTTAAGATGAAACAATATGAAGTGCACGAAATTACACTAAGAGGTAAAGAACCGGAGCATGATTGGGTAAATGTGGATGTTGCGGCAGAGTTCGCATTAAACGGAGAGAAACATAAAGTAAAGGGATTTTATGCAGGTAATGGGAATTATAAGGTACGTTTTTTCCCAGTACAGACAGGAATTTGTCATTACAAAATAGAGGGAGTAGTTAGTGCAGAAGGAGAAGAAATTGTAGAACCGGCTGACGGCAAACATGGAAGAGTACGTATATCCGGTACACACTTTACTTATGATGACGGAAGCACATATCTGCCATTCGGAACTACGGTATATGCGTTTTTGCATCAAGAAAAAGAACTGATAGAACAAACACTGGAAACACTGAGAATATCACCTTTTAATAAGCTGCGTTTCTGTGTATTTCCGAAACACTATGATTTTAATAAAAGAGAACCTGAAATATTTGCTTTTGAGAAGAAGAATAATAAGTGGGATGTAAACAAGCCCTGCATGGCGTTCTGGGAAGCATTTGAGAAGCGAATCCTTCAGCTTGCAGATCTGGGAATTGAGGCGGATATTATTTTGTTCCATCCCTATGACCGCTGGGGATTCATGAACCTGTCAGAGAAGGAATGCGGTACTTATCTGGAATATATGGTCAGGCGAATTTCTGCTTTCCCCAATGTATGGTGGTCTCTTGCCAATGAATATGATCTGATGGATGAGTTTGAACAGAAGAGATGGGAGGATATGGCAGCATATATTGGAAAGAACGACATTTATGGACATCCTCTCAGTAATCACAATTTTGTGCGTCCATGGGACTTCTCAAATAAATATACCACACATTGCTGTCTGCAGAGTTCCCAGACGCAAAAAATCCCTATGCTGATCAAAAAGTATGGAAAGCCGGTACTCTTTGATGAAATGGGGTATGAGGGAAATATCCCGTATAACTGGGGGAATCTGTCAGCATTCGAGATGGTGAACCGATTCTGGAAGGTCTGCTGTATGGGCGGATACGGAACACATGGTGAGACATACATGGAGGAAATGAATGATCAACAAACCTTATGGTGGAGTAAGGGGGGTGTTCTGAAGGGGGAAAGCCCGGCAAGAATCGCATTTCTTAAGAACCTTATGGAATCCTTTCCGGGACCATTGTCTCATTATAGGCCTAAACGAGGGATGAATATTGAATCCCAGGAACAGCTGAATGAACTGCTGGCTGAAAATGTGCCCGGTATCAGTGATAATCCGGTATTAAGGGTAATGGGGAAGATGAATGGGCAGGAGTTTGAGCATATGCTGGATGTAATGACGCAGACCCAGGTTCATTATAAGGATGAGGTATTTCTACAATATTTTGGGGATATGTGTACAATACATGGCAGTATGGATCTGCCGGAAGAAAATCTGTATAATGTGGAGGTTATTGATGTATGGGAGATGACCCGCCAAACAGCTGCTGAAGGTGTAAATGGCAAGGTTGAGGTAAAGCTTCCGGGTAAACCTGGAATTGCTCTAATTGCTGTGAAAGTGTGAAGAAAGGAAGAATAGTATGAAGAGGCAAGTATTTAATCCGTATCTGCCATCTTATGAATACATACCAGATGGCGAACCCCATGTGTTTGGAAACAGAATTTATGTCTTTGGCAGTCATGATCGTTTTCATGGCGCAGAATTCTGTTTGAATGATTATATCTGTTATTCAGCTGATGTCAGGGATCTGTCAGATTGGCGGTATGAGGGGGTTATCTTCAAAAAGGAACAGGATCCTAGAAATCAGAATATCCCTGCTGATGAGCCAGCACCTAAACCGGGGTTCTTTGCTGATATGGAAAACCTGATGGATGAAGATTTGAATCCTCACGGAATCCATGCATTGTTTGCCCCGGATGTGGTTCAAGGACCTGATAAGCGGTTTTATTTATTCTATTGTCTTGATTATCTAAATGGGATAGGAGTGGCTGTCTGCGACGAACCGGCAGGAGAATATGAGTTTCTGGATTTCGTGCGTCATAAGGATGGAAGCATTCTTGGTGAAAGAGAAGGAGATTTATGGCAATTTGATCCGGGAATATTTGTTGATGTGGATGATACTGTTTATTTGTATTCCGGAAATGGACCAATCAGAAAGGAACAGGAGAATAGACATTCAATAGGTTCACAGGTTATGAAGCTTGAAAATGATATGGTCACCATCAAAGAAGAACCCGAAAGATTGCTGCCTGGTATCCTGGAAAGCGAAGGGACTGGGTTTGAAGGACATGAATTTTTTGAAGCCAGCTCTATCCGTAGAATCCACAATAAATATTATCTTGTATATTCTTCTGTCAGAAGCCATGAATTATGTTATGCAATAAGTGACCATCCGGATAAAGAGTATCAGTTCGGAGGAACACTGGTAGATATAGGGGATGTATTTCTTGATGGCAGACCGGAAAGTGATACATTGAATTGCTTGGGAAATACGCATGGAGGTATAGAGTGTATCAATGGAAAGTGGTATGTATTCTATCATCGCCAGTCCAATCGAACCAACTATTCCAGACAGGGATGCGCAGAGCAGATTGAAATTCAGAAAGATGGATCTATCAAGCAGAAAGAGATAACATCAAGTGGACTGAATGGAGGCCCTTTGAAGGGAGAGGGATGCTATCCGGCATATATTTGCTGTCAGCTGACTGGAAAGAAATCAAAGAACCGGTTCTTTTCACATCCTCCGGCAATGAAGATGGAATATCCGTTCCTCACACAGGACATTCCGGATGTTAATCCTTCAGAGGAGATGGATCGGATAGACCGAGAGAATCCTATTCAATATATTAAGAATATAGTTAAGGATTCGGTAATCGGCTATAAATATTTTGCCTGTAAAGATATCAGTAAAGTTTGTCTGTGGGTACGTGGGAATGCTGCTGGATATATAAAAGTATTTTATCGCCCCCTTAAATCAGAAAAGAACAAAGAAGAAAACAACACAGAACAGGGTTATCTAACGAACGAAAGCAATATGAGTGAATGTGGAAGTGTTGCTATAAATCTGCGGGATAATGAAGGATGGCAGACTGTATCTGGAACATTGACAATTCCAGAGGGAATTCATGCCCTATACTTTGCATATCATGGGGAAGGAAGTTTGGATCTTGATAAATTTGAACTGATTCTACATCAATGCAGAATCAATACAGCATCATGCTGCATTATATGATTACGGAAGAATCTGGTAAGGCAACGGGTAATAAACTGGCAATCAGGAATATGGAAGGCAGCAGGGTTTATCTTGGAGAAGGCTTAGGCATGGGAAATATGCACGAAGTCTTAGTGAAACTCGAAGAAGGTGATATGTTGTTTGATGTTTGTTATTGTAATATGAATGAGCGGGAGTTATAATGGTTGGGCAACCAATGTCAATCTGTCGTTATGTCAGGAACAGTTTATCATCAGGGAGCAGCATGCGGCAAGCCAATGATAGGTGTGCACCTTGGCGGGCTGCCAGTGATGCGGTAGATGCGTACCTGTAAGCAATTTTGGAAGCCTGTACCCGGTGGAAATGGGAGTGGAGACAATTACGGCGGTAAAACAAAAACACAATTATTTATTAGACAGATCCTAAGTATAAAGCCGCAATTAACTCCATAGGAAGGATATAATCATGTTCAGCTTAAAACGACAAATTTCCCGGTTTGTTATGATAGGGATCATAATTATTATGCTGCTTACGATAATCGCATTATCAATGATGGTTCATTCTTATCAGGTCAGTCAGAATGAGAGAAGGATGAACGATCTGGCAGCATGTGCGCAGATATTGGATGACCGTATTATACAGATGAGTAATGCAATCGGTTCAATCTACGCTGACAATAAGGCATTTGATGAACTGAAGGGGTATCGCTCAGCTGTATCGGAATATGATAATGCATATGAAATTTCAGGGCTTCTGCAAATACAGGTAAGGTCCAGCCAGAATCTGGGTGGGCTTTTTGTGTATTACGATAATGCACAACAAGTT
>Ga0153939_1000615_pt1 | contig 13503 bp, 11 predicted proteins | sample TSNJ023MetaG_FD_104734 | JGI IMG/M metagenome (GOLD analysis project Ga0153939, IMG submission 104734) | Attine ant fungus gardens microbial communities from New Jersey, USA - TSNJ023 MetaG | ecosystem: Host-associated > Fungi > Mycelium > Unclassified | place: USA: New Jersey, Brendan T. Byrne... | reverse complement strand
TAATCTTTTATATGTTGATGATATTGTCAATGAGTTTATATTAGATTTGGAAAGGAAGCCTTTTATAAATGAACATGGTTTATGTGATATTCCGACCACTTACACAATCCTTCTGAAAGAGCTTGCCGAAAAGCTAAAGCAATATCATGAAAACCGCAATGGGCTGTTAACGCCTTCTTTTGTAAATGATTTTGATAGAAAATTATACGCAACCTACATGTCCTATTTGCGGGAAGATAGTTTTTCCTATCCACTGGAGATGAAAGAGGATAACAGGGGCTATTTCTGTGAGTGCATAAAGTCAATTCCATTTGGCCAGGTTTCGGTATCCGTTACAAAACCAGGAATCGTAAGAGGTAATCACTGGCATCAAACCAAAACAGAGAAATTTCTTGCGCTGAAGGGGCAGGCCGCCATACGTTTCAGAAAACTAAGGGAAGCTAACGTAATTGAATATTTTACATCGGGAGAAAAACTTGAGATTGTAGATGTGCCGCCAGGATATACCCATTCCTTAGAAAATATCGGAGACGACGACTTAATCATGCTTATATGGTCAAACGAAATATTTGATCCGATAAAACCCGACACATGGATCGAGGAGGTTTAAATTTGGACAAATTAAAGGTAATGACAATTATAGGCACACGGCCTGAGATAATAAGGCTATCTGAGGTAATAGCAGCTTGCGATACTCATTTTGAGCATATTTTGGTTCACACAGGACAAAATTGGGATTATGCGTTAAATCAGATGTTTTTTGAAGATTTAGAGGTACGGATTCCCGATTATTATTTAGACAGCGCGGGAAGCATTTGGGCAAAACCTTGGGTAACATAATCAGTAATTCATACGAGCTGATGCTGGAAACAAAACCCGACGCGGTTCTTATTTTAGGCGATTCAAATTCCGCCTTGTCAGCGATTTCCGCGAAAAGATTAAAAATTCCTATTTATCATATGGAGGCGGGGAACCGTTGCTTTGACCAAAACGTTCCTGAAGAAATAAACAGAAAAATCGTTGACCATATTTCTGATATCAATCTTGCTTATACGGAGCATTCAAGAAGAAATCTGCTTTCGGAAGGAATTGAGAGCGGGTATGTGTTTGTCACTGGCTCTCCGATGGCGGAAGTGTTATTAAGGCATACGAATAAAATAGCGAAAAGTGACATACTTAATAAGCTCAATATTTCACAGAAAAAATACATTGTTGTTTCCGCGCATCGTGAAGAAAATATTGACGATGAGCATAACTTTTTATCGCTCATGGATGCTATTAATAAAATAGCTGATATATATAATCTTCCAATTATATACTCCGTCCACCCAAGAAGCCGGAAGCATATTATACAGAGGGAGTTTAATTTCCATCCTTTAGTACGCTTGGAGGAACCTTTTTGTTTTACGGACTATATACAATTACAAAAAAACGCTTTTTGTGTTTTGTCCGACAGCGGAACTTTATCGGAGGAAAGCTCAATCCTTAATTTTCCGGCAGTATTGATTCGTACTTCAACAGAAAGGCCGGAAGTATTGGATAAAGGTACTGTTATGGTCGGCGGAATTGGTTTTAAAGAAATTTTCCAGTCCATTGAATTAGTAAATTCCTTTCAGCTGAAAAACGAACCATATATCACGGTTACTGATTATTCAGACCTAAATGTTTCTTCAAAGGTTGTGAAGCTTATCCAAAGCTATACAAAAATAATAAATGAACGTATTTGGATGAAGCTTAAATGAACGCTGATATAAATGACTGGGGTCAAGTATGAAAATTTTATTAGTTGGTACAGATGTTCTTTATGCAAAAGATATTTGCTGGGGCTTTGAGGAATTAGGCCACACAGTAAAAATAAGCGATCCATTTTACATTAATTATTTAACTTGGATGCTCAACTTTGAACCAGATATCATTATGACCTTTGGCTCGCCGGCCAGCTATCCGGACCTTGAGCTATTGGAAATTATCGGAAAAAGAAACCTGTATTGCAATGCTGCTTATGTACATTGGGAGACGGACGGCATCACACGGAAAAATATTGAGATGGATCTAATAGAGCTTACAAGGCCGGATGTTGTATTTACGATTTGCCCGGAGATGTTGGAGGTTTTGAGGACCGAAAATATTAAGTCCCATTTATTGCCTTTTGGTTTTTGTCCAATAACACATCATCCAACTGTAATCAATGAAGAATATGCAGATAAAATTACATTTTTAGGCAACGCTTACCCAGAAGTGTTATTTAATATGCCGGATCATTTTAGAGCGAGAACTATCAACACCCTTATCAAGCCTTTATTACAGGCAGGAGAAAGGGTGGATATTTGGGGAGGAAACTGGCGTCATTCAAATGTGATGAAAGGTGTATTTGACTGTGATATAAATGAAGAATGGCTGCATGATTCCTGCCCTTATGAAAAAACAGCTGAAATTTACAGTAGTTGTTTTATTAATATTGTGCCGCAAAACCATGACCTAAGTTTGACTAAACGAACCTATGAAATATTAGGCTCCGGCGGCTTCATATTGACCTTTGATAACAAAGAAGTAAAGCGCTTATTTACACAGCAAAAAGAGTTGGCCGTTTCCAGCTCGCCTGAGCAAACACTGGAGCTCTTAGCTTACTACAAAAGCAATCCCGATGCCTATAAAAGCGTTAGAAAGGCGGCTCTTGAAGCGGCTCAAAATCATACTTATAAGAGAAGAGCGGAGTTTATCATAAATAATATAGGTTGAGATTATGCTGTTATAACTCCATTGAGTTGTATTGCTGCGTAAAAAAATCTATTTGCCATTGGCTTTTGTGCAGCTTTGCAAGATGCTTTAAGCCGGTTGCTCCATATTGTTTTACGAGTCCTTCATAGTTTATCGTATCGCTAGCGGACATACCCCATCTTTGTCCGGCCACAGTATGATAAACGACCGAATTATAGCTTACTTTCGGCTTCCAATTGGCCTTTGTTCCGTAATAGTAATAATACCCAAGAAGCATACTGTCATCTTCAAAGGCCTGCTTGCCGGTAAGAAAGCTCGCGTTATATCCGCCGGTTTCTTTTAATATATTTGATTTATGTATACAAGGGTTTGTAAAGCCGTGAACTACTAATTCTTGCCTTAAGTCAGCTAAATAATCATCCATTGCGGCTATTTCATTTGGAACAGGAGCCGCTTTTTTGTTTATAAAATTCATAATCCCATTTTTATCGACAATACCACAGCTAACTATAGGCTCGTCGAATGCGTCGAGATAATCTACCAAGGGATTTTCCCAATTATGAGTAAAGATCATATCTAAATGCAGCTCACTTATAAATTCGGTTTCAGGCTTGTGTTTCCATATATATTCGAAACAGCTTTGACGGCCGACAACGGTTCCGGTATTTGCTTTATCACCGATCAGAATAAACTCTATATCAAAATTGCTCAAAAATTTATTAACCTGCTCATTACTCAAAACTCCTTGGTTGTAAATTACAACTGTTTTATATGTACTCTTTTCAAGTGATTGCAAGCATTTTTTCGCCATTTCCAAATCTTCCATGAGTCTATCTTTCCTTACTAAAAATAACAATGTATGAATCAATCTCATCTTATATCACACCTTTATAATTAGCTTTGCAATGCTTTATTATCAATTGTATGCGGGAATATATACTTCAAAGAACTGATTCTTAAGGATTGCAGCAGATTAATTAATAAGATAAGATAGTAGAAAATGAAGGGGGATTACCGCGATGGATTACATCAGCGCGAGAGAGGCTTAACCCAGCGCAGAGTCGAAGCGTTATGCGTGAACGGTCAGGTGCAGGGAGCGGAGCGCATCGGCAATATGTGGCTCATACCCAAAGGCACAACGAAACCAATAGATGGCAGGACAAAAGCTGCGAAACAACAGAAGGGACAGATTGAATACGCTTTTATACTTGATTCGGAGCGCATAATAGGAATGGTGAATGGAACAATGGCAATGGAGAATATGCCGCTGTCAGACGAGGACAAGGGACGATTGCATACTGTCTTGCGCGGAGAAGTCACTGCTGACGAAATGGTGCAACAACTCGTCGTAAAGCACAGGAGGAACGAGGATGCCGAATTACTACGAGTATAGCTCCTGTTCATCATTGCTGGCTCCGACCCGCAATCCCTTTAATATCAGCGAAGTTTTGGGGATCCCGGGACAAGCCCGGGATTACGGCAGTGTACAATTTTCCTTAACCTGTTGACATTGGAATTAAAAGGATGCGAGGATTACCATGATTATTAGATTTTCAAATCATGGTAATCCTCGCATCCTTTTAATCTTATGAATCCTGGTAAATTCTTCTCCCATCAGAAGATAAGCGCTGATATGAGAGGATATTAGATCTATTTCCGTTTTTCAAAAGTACTAAATTAACTAAATTAACTGTTTTTACATTTAAGAAATTAAGGTATGTACATTTTGAAAATTCATGGTAAAATAACATATTCTAATCTAACTTGTAGGAGCGTTGAACGCGGCTATGGATAAACGTTATATTAAACTCTGTTTTTTACTGAGCATTTTGATCTTAACTTTGACGCATGTGCCTGTATATGCAAATAGTGATACGCGAGACAAAGATGATAAAGCATTATATTTACGTGATGATCTATACGCCGCGCAGGATTTCTCCTCACATCTCCCGCTTATTGTAATTGAATTTAAGAGTAAGGACGAGCCTGGCTATGTGGCGTTGGAAAGCAATTGGCTTGAGGATGACTGGTTTAACAATTCTGTGATTTCGGTCTATAATAATACCGATGGTGGGGAAAATACTCTGCAAGACGAACCAAATTTATCAGTTATCTCTAAAATCCAGCTGCTTGCCGATTGGGAAACCGAAAACCGCGAAAAACATGATTACTATATCCGTTTGGAAGACGGCAACGGACAAGCTCAAGCGCACGAGCTTCTCGGACTGCCTGCCAACAGCGAATATTGGCTGTTAGGCAGCGCGTATGACAAATCGCTTATCCGTAATTACCTGGGTTATACCATTGCAGCTCAAATCATGGGTAGCGCGCCAAAGGTTCATTTCTGTGAGGTGCTGCTGCAAACAGAAGAAGGGCAGCTTTATCAGGGAGTTTACCTCCTGATTGAGCGGGTACGCGCGGAAACAGGGGTTTATATTAGACGTTTACCCGAAGAACAGGGCGGAGTACCGCTTTATACACAGTATACGCAGACTGTCTCCGGGCTGGGCAGCCTTGTCGTTCCATTTTATGAGCCGGAGCAAACAGACGAGGCCATTATTCAGCTGACCCAGGGTCTGAGTTTCATAGAGGATATACTGGCTTCCCGGGATACCACCCGGTTTTTGCAATATAAAAATCTAATTGACGAAAATAGTTTCATTAATTATTTCATAGCAAATGAGTTGCTTGGAAATTATGACGCAGCCTTGAATACATTTTATTCCTATCAAAATACAGAGCGGCGGCTGCTTCAGGCAGGGCCGGTCTGGAGCTTTGAGCGCTCCCTGGACAATGAGACGGACTCGCCACAGAAGCTGGACGAAATACCCTTTGCTGAAGCGCCGTTTTATTCGGATTTGATTAAAAGCCTGGACTTTGTGGATGCCTTGAAGGTTCGATACCAGGAATTGGAAAACGGCATTCTTAATGTAAATAATTTAATGAATCTGATAGAATCTACTGTGGAATATTTGGGGCCGGCGCAAGCCAGGGATTGGGCCAGATGGGAATATATCTATCAATACGACCCATTAATGATATTGGAGCCGGTTATCTCCGTGGATACCGATAAGCCCTCCAGGCAGCGTCAAACCGAAAGCTACGAACAAGAAATCATAAAGCTGAAATATGTCTTGCGGGAGCATAGCCTGCAGATCGCGGACGCGATCCCCCTTCTGTACGTTGAGGATAATTTGATTACAGAAGAGGATGATTACACAAGGAATACGATCCTGTTTACTATTTTTTTCATTATATTTTTGGTGTCTATAGCGCTTGCCAGAAGGCAGAGCTTACGATAATAGAAATTGAGAGCGGGACTAAACCATGGTAAAGCCAACAAAGCTAATAAAAACTGAGAAATCACACACACTGCTGTTTAGAGCTACATCTATCGCTATGACGATTTATATTGTTTGGCGGCTGTTATTCACTATCCCGACCAGTTATGGGCCGGTGACGTTTGTGCTTGGCCTGCTGCTGGTAGTTGCCGAGCTGATGGGCGCCGTGGAGGCTTTGATAGAATACCGTCAAATTAATAGTAATCTGGTGCCCGAGCTTCCTGAGATTCCGTCGGAGTGGTATCCTCATGTGGATATTTTTATTGCCACGCACAATGAAGTTGTGGATTTGCTTTATAAAACTGTGAACGCCTGTACCTTCTTAAAATATCCGGATAAGAATAAAGTGCATGTATATTTATGTGACGATACGAACCGCCCCGAAATGGCTGAATTAGCGCAAAAGCTGGGAGTCGGCTATTTTGGATTGTCTGGCAATAAGCAGGCCAAGGCGGGAAACCTGAACAATGCTATGAGACAAACGAATTCTCCCTTGGTCGTTACGCTGGATTCAGATATGATTCCTCACAGTGAATTTTTAATGATGACCGTGCCATACTTTTTTCTGCCAAAAGTCAAAAAAAATGAACAGGGAATATGGGTGGCGCGAACGGAAGCTGAAATAGATCCGAATTTTAAGATTGGCTTTGTTCAAACCCCCCAGAGCTTCTATAATCCCGATTTGTTTCAATACTACCTCTATTCCGAGCAGCGGATCCCCAACGAACAGGACTATTTTTTCAGGGAGGTTAATGTTGGTCGTAACGTGGATAACGCTGTCATATATGCTGGTTCAAACACGGTGTTGTCCCGTAAAGCGCTGGAAGAAGTTGATTACATCGCCACCACCAGTATTACAGAAGATTTTCTAACCGGCTTGCGGATTCAAAAGAATGGGTATACCACCTATGCCACGCCGGATGCACTTGCCCATGGACTGTCTCCGGATTCCTTTAAAAGCTTGATTGGTCAGCGTGAGCGCTGGGGCCGGGGCTGTGTCCAAAGCTTAAAACAGGAACACGTTATCCTTTCGCCGGAGCTTAGGCCCTTCCAAAAAATCAGCTATTTAGCGACGCTGTTGTATTGGTGGACTTACGCGCGGCGCTTGATTTACATTTTTGCCCCAATCCTGTCCATCATTTTCAACCTATATATTGTTGAGGCGAAAATGTGGCAGGTTCTGCTGTTTTGGCTGCCTTACTATTTGCTTTTTAATCGTACGCTGCGTTTATTATCGGGTGATATTAGAAATCAGCATTGGAGTAATGTGTGCGATACCATCCTGTTTCCCTATCTTATGGGGCCAATATTATTTGAGTCGCTTGGGATTAAAAAAAGTAAATTTGTAGTCACGGAAAAGAAGAAGGTTAATTTATCCAAAAAGGATAGACAGCGCTCATTCTTCCTGTTTGCCCTGCCTCATGTGATGATGCTGGGCGCGTCTGCGTGGGCATTATTTCTTCTGGTTATTAAGAGCATCGATACCAGAACCATCTATAATCCCATTATTTTGTATTGGCTTATCATTAATATTAAAAATCTTATTTTTGCGGTATTCTTTATGTATGGACGAAGTAATATGCGTATGACCGAACGGTTTTATGTCAAAATTCCCGCTGTCGTTTGCGCCGAAAAAGGTGACTATAAAGGAACGACCTTAGATGTATCTGAAACGGGCTTGTCTGTATTATTGGATAGCCCCATATATATATCTGCGGACGAACCGCTGCGGATCATTGTCAGCAGCGATATGTATGAAGCTGAGCTTTCCTGTCTTCTCTCAAGCGTAACGCAGGTCGGTCAGAACTGGAAATACAGCTTCCGCATTGATTCAATGGATTCGGAAAATACACGGCAATATATGCAGATTGTATATGATAGGGCGCACACGCTGCCCAAGAAGCTGGATCCGTCATTGAGCGTTTTTGACGATTTCAATTTGAACCTGGTGAAACGCACAAAGCGTTATGACGCGTCCAAACGCAAATTGCCGCGTATTACTCTCCACTTGCCCTTCGAAACTGATCAGGGATTGCGCGGACAGCTTATTGATTTCAACTATGAGTATGCCAAAATAAACGCAAACATAAAGCTGGAGGCTGATGAGCGCCTGACGATCAACTTTGGTTCCGACGCTGTATTGGTTCTTGCCTCCGCGGCCGGCCAAACCGACAATAGGCAGGCTAATCTGTATAAAATTGTTGATTACTATAGAATTGTCAACCAGGATGAATTCATTGACAACCCGGATTACGACAGAACCTTGAATAAATGGCTCAAGCTGCAGTCAATCCCGTTAAGCGACAGACCGATTGGGAAGGCAACCATTTCCGCCGCTGAAATTACGGAGGATGAAAAACAATCTGAAAAAGAAGAATTGGGGGTGTAAAAGCGGATGCCTTATTCCAGTTTGATATTTATACTCTATTTTTTCCCGATTACCGTAGGCGTCTATTATCTGCTTCGCTTTTCACAACGCTTGCAGAATGTATGGCTGCTTGTTGCAAGCCTCTTCTTTTACGCCTGGGGCAGGCCTATTCACGCCATTTTTCTGCTTGCGTCCATTGCCGTAAACTACGGTATGGGCGTGGCCATAGAGAGGCGGCAAAAAAAAGAAGCCTCGGCAAAATCCGTGCTGGCTATTGCCTGCGCGCTTAATCTGATACCGCTTTTTATTTATAATTATCTTTCAACCCTTGCAAAAGGCGCCGGTTCTTTATTCAACCTTGATACTACAGCTTTTTCTTCCATTCTGGCTCCGCTGGGTATCGTGCTGATCACCCTGCATTCAATCTCCTATCTGGTGGATATTTACCGGCAGGATGTGGAGATGGATAAAGACCCCGTCAACTTTGCGCTCTATATCACCTTCTTTCCGCTTCTGATTGGAGGCCCGATCCTTCAATACGCGGATGTAGCGCATCAAATCGCTCAGCGTAAAGCCACATGGGAGGATTTTTCTCAAGGCGTTTGCCGTTTTGTTACCGGTTTGGGAAAAAAGGTACTGATCGCCGACGCAATGGCGCTTATTGCCGATCATGTATTCAGTCTTTCCGCTATGAGCGGGGGGCTTACAAGGGTGCCGGCTTCCCTGGCTTGGGTTGGCCTGATTGCCTTCTCCCTGCAAATCTACCATGGGCTGTCCGGATATTCGGATATGGCCCTTGGCTTGGGCCGTATATTCGGGTTTCATTACAGGGAAAACTTTGATTACCCTTATACGGCCCTGTCCGTAACAGACTTTTGGTCACGCTGGTATACATCGTTGTTATCCTGGTTTAATAACTATGTCCTTGATCCCCTCACTGTCCGAAACAGCAGCCATGACCGTTTGGTACGCAATACCTTCATTATGTGGCTGTTGATAGGGCTTTTGTTCGGATGTGACTGGACCTTCCTGATTTGGGGGATCTGGAATGGTCTATTTCTTACCTTTGAACGGGTCATTGAATTCGAAAACATGAGTATTTCCCGAATGCGGCGGCATATCTACGTCGTGGCGTTCATATTGATGGGATGGACCTTTTTCCGCGTGGGCGACCTCTACCAGCTGTCTGTTTTTGTCGGCAACCTATTGGGGAGAAATGGCAACGGCTTCTTAAGTGACATGGCGCTTATGTTTATCCGCGAGTATTGGATAGTATTTTTAGCGGGTATTGTGTTTTCCGTACCGGCAGCGCCTAAGCTGGAAACGTTGCTCATGGGCAAGCAAAGCGCGTTGGCCAAGGCTTGCGCCGCTTTCTATCCTCTGCTTTTGGCTGCTATGCTGCTTCTCGTTATCATCTTTTTAAATAGAAGCGGCTATGATCCGTTTTTAAATTACAGTCTATTATAATTGGGAGGCATCGCAATGAACTTTTCCCGCCGGGCGCGCAGCGCTTTCGCTATCTTATTTGCAGCAGTATTAGTGGTTTTTTCCGTACTTAATTTTGCCACCCGGCTGCCGCTATTTCGAATCAAGCTGGGTCAATTGCCCGAAACCGGCAGATTGAATTATATTCTTGATACTCTGGACTATATAGCGAACAGCAGCATGTTGGGAGAAGAAGAGCTGATATACGGTCACTCCCTTCTGCAGGTCTTTTTGGGCAAGAAAGAAAGCGGCGGCTTTGAAATAGTTAAAAGCGAAAGCGGCGAGCTGGGCTACGGTAACTTTTACCCGGTTCTTACGGCCAATACGGAGGAGTATGCCCTCCGAGTGAGGCGGATGCAGGATTATGTAAGCAGTAAAAGCGGTCAAGTTATCTTTATCAACGCAATTGACTTGTTTGACCGGGACAATTACAGCTATGCCGATTACCTTCCGGTCAATGATCAAAACGCGATATCCGATGCAATGCTGTATTATTTGCAGAGCTACGGAGTCGACTACCTGGACAGTCGTAAGGTTCTAAAAGAATCTTCGCTGCGGCCTGAACAATACAGGTACAAAACGGATATCCATTGGACTGTGGAGGCCAGCTTTGAGGTGTTCACAAGCCTGATTGAAAAGCTTTCAGACGATTATGACCTTGATTTGGATATTGATTCCTATTATACTAATCAAGATAACTATAAACAAAGCTTCTTCCCTCGGAGCTATGCAGGTATTTTGGGGCAGCGCGCCGGTATCCCTTTCTCGGGGACGGATAATTTTCTTTTCATAGAGCCTGACTTTGAAACCCGGTTTACGCTGGATTATGTACGGGATAACGTAGAATATACGGCAACGGGCGATTTCAATGAGGCTCTCATAAATCATTCCTACAGGGATAACGGGTATCTTTACGCGTCCTATCTCAGCGGTCAGACCGCCTGGAAACGGATTACCAATGAGTTGTCTCAAACCGGCCCGCGATTTTTATTCATATGCGATTCATTCGCGATGCCGATGATATCCTTCCTCGCTCCCATGGCAAGTGAAATACAAGTAATCTGTCCGTTAGCCGACCAATCGATTGACATGGAGCAATATGTGCTGGAGCATGATTTCGATTTTGTATTTGTGGAATACTATCCGGGAAACATAACAGATAAAGGATTTGACTTCTTCATACGCTAAGGGATGGCATTAATTTATGCCGAACGGTGAAAACATTTACCGGCGACGAGCCGGTTATTGTTTTGTTCTTCGGTATAACGTCATATATATTTGTGCGGAGGCCTCGTGATGATAAGAAAAAAAAGAGTATGGCTGCATATCATTTGTATTCTAATATTTGCCGCGGTTCTTTCAGCCAAATATTACATTAAAAATCAACATATATATGGGGATGATACGTTGGAATGCAACGGAAATGGCGTACAGCGCCACGGCGCGTTATCTGTAGAAGGGACCCAACTGGTAAACCATACAGGTAAAGCGGTGCAACTACGCGGTATGAGCAGCCACGGACTTCAGTGGTATCCGGAGTACACAAACTACAGAGCGCTTACTACCACTAAAGAATATGGCGCGAACCTGTTTCGGGCGGCTATGTATGCGGATAGTACCTTAAACGGGTACTGTCAGGATGAAGAAAGCGCCGCCTATAATAAAAAGATGCTTTATAACACAATTGAGAACGCGTTGGCCGCCGATATGTACGTGATCGCGGACTGGCATATTCTGGAAGACGAGAATCCGCTGTCTCTGACCGACAAGGCGGTCTCGTTTTTTGATGAATTATCACAATACTATGCGGATGAACCCGGGGTCATTTATGAGATTTGCAACGAGCCTAATGGGAGCGCCACATGGAAGGATATAAAAGCATACGCCAATATAGTGATTCCGGTAATCCGTAAAAACGCGCCTGAATCTATAATTTTGGTGGGAACGCCGGAACACAGCAGCGCGTTGCCGGAAGTAACGGCAGACCCGCTTGTTTACCATAATGTCATGTATGTTTATCACTACTACACAGGTCTTGCAGGCGACTCCTTCTATGGGACGCTGGATACTGCAAAGGCTTGCGGCCTGCCCGTATTTATTTCTGAATGGGGAATTTGCGCCAATCCGTCTACCAGACGGATGGATTATGATAACGCTAAGGCATTTATTGAGTATACCAAAAAAAATCAGTTGAGCTGGGCGAACTGGTCCCTCAGCAATAAGGATGAGGATTATTCGGCAATTCGACCGGAAGTCACCAAAATAAGCGGTTGGACAGACGAGGATTTGACTGAAGGCGGAAAGCTTATTTTTAGGGCTTTGGGCGGTTAAGCCTGTACTATGTACTATGTACTTTAGATAATAAATTATGAAGGAAAATGGTGACTATTATATGAATTATAATTTTGATGAAGTTATTGACCGCAGAGGTAATCATTCCGCAAAATATGACGAGAGAGAGAGAAAATTCGGCGCTCAGGATGTGATTCCGCTTTGGGTGGCGGATATGGACTTTAAGACGGCACAGCCAATTATTGACGCGCTGACGGATAAGGCGCGGCAAGGCATATTTGGTTATACCTCCCGTCCGGATACGTATTTTGAAGCTATACGCGACTGGCAGCTTAAACGTAACGGCTGGAGGATCGACCCTTCGCTGATGAGCTTCTGTTCCGGCGTTGTGCCTGCCCTGTCCGCCATAATTCATCTGTTTTCTAAAAAAGACAGCAGTATACTTATTCAAACGCCGGTTTATCCGGAATTTGAAGAGTCAATCCGCGCTTGGGGCAGGGAGCCTTTGAATGCTCCGCTGGTGGAAAAAGACGGCCATTATTCCGTAGACTTTGATCAATTTGAGCAGGCGCTGCGGCAGAAGCCCGGCTTGTTTATACTGTGCAGCCCCCACAACCCCGTAGGCCGGGTATGGAAGCTGGAAGAGCTTATGAGGATGTGCGAGCTTTGTACTGCTTACGGCGTGCCTATTGTTTCAGACGAGATCCACTCCGACCTGGTGCTCTGGGGCAATAAGCATATCCCCACCGCAACTCTTTCACCGGAGATTGCGGCTAATACAATTACCTGTATTTCCGGGACTAAGACCTTTAATCTGGCAGGGCTTAATGCCTCTGCAGTAATATTTCCCAACCGTAATTACAAAAAGGATTTCAATAAATTTTGGCATAATCTTAGTGTATCACGGAACAACAGCTTCAGTGTGGTGGCTATGGAAGCGGCCTTCCGTTACGGCCAGGAGTGGCTGGATCAATTGCTGCGTTATCTGGAGGGCAACATCAGGTTCGTGAGTGACTACTGCGGGGAGCATATCCCGGTTATTAAACCGAACATCCCTGAGAGTACATATCTTATCTGGCTTGATTGCCGGGCTTTAGGTATGGACGATAAACAGCTGGATGAATTTATGGTACAAAAAGCCCGCCTGGGTATGAACAGCGGGGTTTCCTTCGGCAGGGGAGGAGAAGGCTTCATGCGCTTGAACGCAGCTTGCCCCCGAAGCGTTCTGGAACAGGCTATGGGGCAGCTGAAAGCTGCTGTTGACAGCTTGTAATAAAAATGAAAAGGATGGCCGTTTTT
>Ga0153939_1000612_pt1 | contig 13517 bp, 13 predicted proteins | sample TSNJ023MetaG_FD_104734 | JGI IMG/M metagenome (GOLD analysis project Ga0153939, IMG submission 104734) | Attine ant fungus gardens microbial communities from New Jersey, USA - TSNJ023 MetaG | ecosystem: Host-associated > Fungi > Mycelium > Unclassified | place: USA: New Jersey, Brendan T. Byrne... | reverse complement strand
TCGCTGTCGGTGAGCGTCGGAATCTGCTCCAGATAACCGAGGGTGGCGCCCTTTCGTATGCTGACCGTACCGCTGTCCGCGTTTTCCTCACCGGTGATGATTTTCAGTATGGTGGACTTTCCGGTGCCGTTTCTTCCCACAATACCAATTCTTTCTTTTGTCATCGCCTCAAGGTTGAGTCCGCTGAGGACGGCCTTAAAGCCAAAGTTCTTATGGATTTCGTTCATTCCTATTTCAATCATTGTGTATGCTCCTCTGGTTTGAATTGCTGTCATCCAAAAGGCAAGAGCCGTGATTTCTATAGGAATAGGCGACTAAAATTGTCACTCCGTACAATAAGGGAAATCCCCTCATCGCCTAGCCTCTAGAAAACGGGCTTTGCACGGAGCCGGACGCCTGTCAGCCGCAAGTATGGAAACTTATAGGCCATCAAGATCACCTCTTTCGTGTAAAAATATCTATGATAAATTACGGAAAACCGTAAGCTTATCCGTTCGTATCAGTCTTCACCCTGAAAGTTTTTGAAAATGATCTTTGCCGAGCGTGTCATTTCCACGCTGAAATCGGCAACCACCTTCCTGTTAAAGTAGGCCTTTGTGCTTTGGTCATCTTTATACTCCATGAGCTCTTCATCGGTAAGGTCATGGTATTTGTTTTCAAAAACAATCATCTCCTGTGGGAACCGCGAGGGTTGCTTTCTGTTTTTCTGCTGCTCGGTGGGGTAACCGAATACCAGCAAGGAGACCGGCGCCACATGCTTCGGAAGATCGAACATTGCCTGATGCTGCTCGAAGTTTTCAACTATGTCGCCGATATAGCAGGAGCCTATGCCGTAGCTTTCCGCCGCGACACAGGATGCGTGGGCGGCGATAACCGCGTCGTTTGTGGACAAAATCAAATCGCTGAGCCCCGGAACCGGAATGTTTTCGCACTGCGCCTGTGCGAATTTTTTCATCCATCGGCGGTTATCCGCGAGAAAGACGAGCACCAGCGGAGCCGACGCGATGAACGGTTGGTTGTCGCAGGTGACCGCGAGCTTGTCTTTGAGCGCTTGATCCGTGACATCGAGAATGGAGTAAAACATCGAATTGCCGGCGGTCGGCGCGCGCATGGCCGCGGCGAGGATGTCGTTTTTAATTTCCGGTGTGATGGGCTTATCCTCGAAAACCCGTACGGACTTCCGTTCCAACAGAAGCTTCATGGTTTCATTCATGTTATCATCCCTTTACTGATCTATAAAACACTCTTATTATAGTAAGCGATTTTACGAAAATAGACAAGTGATTTTTTTCGTTTGTGCTTTACAACTCTTTTTTTTTATGCAATAATCAGCATAAGGACATCCGGTAATTCTTAACGGCGCTTTCTGCTGAAAGGAAGCTATTTGTCATCAATAAAAAGGAGTGTATGTATGTATCCGTTTCAAATAGGCGTTATTACCGACTCTTTCAAAACCGATTTTCCCACCGCGCTGAAAAAAGCGGCGGGACTTGGAGCAACCGGCATCCAGGTGTATGCGACCACCGGGGAAATATCCCCGGAAAACCTGAGCGCTGAAAAACGGCGCGAGGTTCTGCGAATGGTAAAGGATAACGGGCTGGTCATTTCGGCGCTTTGCGGTGATTTAGGGCATGGCTTCGGCGACGCGGCGCAAAATCCGGAGCTCATCGAAAAGTCCAAAAGGATTCTCGATCTGGCGCTGGAGCTTGAAACCAATATTGTAACGACACATATCGGCGTGGTGCCGGAGGACAAAAACCATCCGCGCTATCAGGTCATGCATGAAGCCTGTCTGGAATTATCAAAATACGCCGACAGCCTTCACGCACATTTCGCCATCGAAACCGGACCGGAAACAGCTAAAACCCTGAAGGAGTTTTTAGACGGGCTTAGCTCCACCGGCGTTGCGGTGAACATGGATCCTGCAAATTTTATCATGGTGACCGGAGACGATCCGGTTCAGGCGGTCTACACGCTGAAGGATTACATCGTGCATACCCATGCAAAGGACGGCAGAAAGCTCCGCGATATAGACCCGGAGGTGCTTTACGGCCTTGCGGAAAGCGATATGCTGAACGATCCTTCCTTTATTGAGCTGCCGCTGGGTCAGGGGGATGTGGACTTTAAAAAGTACCTTGCAGCGCTTCATGAAATCGGTTATCAGGGCTATCTGACAATTGAACGGGAAGTGGGGGACAATCCGGAAAAAGACATTGAAGCGGCTGTCACATTCTTAAAGGAACATATCAAATAAAGTACCCGGTTGTTATAGGGAGTGGGGCGTCATGCATCTGTATGATGCTCCGCTTCTTTACTGTAATGAAAAACTGTACTTTGCTAAATGGTTTCGAGAAGAAAAAGCATAATGAGGTATTGCCCGAATCTGTAGCGGGGTAAATACCGTATTTTTTTGTTTTCCATACTGCTTTTGCATAAACATTTACTTTGCGTATGGAAAGTGACTCGAAACAAGATTTTATTTGAAAAAGAAAGAGCGATGTGGTATCATAAAACTATATATTGGGATAACTGTATTGTAAGGAGACGCTATGGAAAATACTTACCGTGATGAATTCTGCTCCATTATCGAAGAACATGTCAAACGGGAGGGAGCGGATAAATTTCTTTCATGGCTGAAAAACACCGATTTTTTTACGGCTCCCGCCAGTACAAAATTTCACTGCGCCTGCGAACACGGTTTGGTAATGCACAGCATCAACGTATATAAGGTCATGCGCAGCCGCTATTTTGAAGAGGGCGACAGTGAAGAGAGCTTTGCGCTTGCCGCACTGCTGCATGACGTCTGCAAGGCGCAGTTTTATAAGGTCTCCACGCGCAATGTGAAAAATGATGAAACGGGCCAGTGGGAAAAAAAGCCCTTTTATATGGTGGACGATGTTTTCCCGTACGGGCATGGAGAAAAATCCGTATTTTTAATCGAACGTTTTATCCGTTTAAAGCCTGCGGAGGCGATGGCAATCCGCTGGCATATGGGCGGTTTTGACGATGCCGCGGGCAAAAGCTTTACACTGAGCAATGCGTTCGATAAATATCCCATTGCCGTCAAGCTGCATTTGGCGGATCTGGAATCTACCTATCTGGTGGAGCATGGCACGTCAGACGCAAGATAAAAGAGGAATGTGAATGGAAATGCTGGATGCGGTCACCGCATATGATTTAAAAAAGAAGTACGCCGGCTTTACGGCGCTGCATGGTCTGAACCTGGAAATCACAAAAGGCTCCGTTTTTTCGATTGTAGGCAGCGCAGGCTGTGGTAAGACCACCGCGCTGCGGCTTTTTGCCGGTTTGTGTGAACCCACCGGCGGGGAATGCACGGTTCTGGGATATTCGCCATATCACGAACCACGCAGGCTGCATGAGTTGATGGGTGTCGTTACCGAAACGACAAGGCTTTATGAAAAAATGACGATCAATCAAAATCTTCAGTTTTTTGCGAAGCTTTACGGAATTGAAGTTAACGACGCCATTGACCGGATCTCCTTCTTGCTGCACCGGCTGGACATATGGGAGTACCGCGATAAGCCCGTGAAGGACCTGCCCACAAGCGTTTTACAGAAGGCGAATATTTCACGGGCGCTGGTCCATAAGCCGAAAATACTGTTGCTGGACGAGCCGACGGAGGGGCTTGATATGGAGACAACGCTTTTGGTGCGAGGGATGATTGCACATATCGTCACCGAGGAGGAAGCCACGGTTTTGATCACGACGCGCCATCTGCTGCATGCGCAGGCACTTTCCGAGAATTATGCCATCATGGAAAAAGGCGAGCTGATTGCCAGGGGGACTTTGGAATCACTGCGCAGAATCAGCGGTTTGAAAATAAAGGCAGCTCTTCGTTTGGCGGAAGGTTCCGCCCCGCCGGCGGGCTTTTTTAACCGGGACGGATTATGGATGAAAAATATCGGGCAGGAATCCGAAATGCCTGTGCTGCTCAGCAAGGCCATGCAGGAAGGCTGTAAAGTTTATGAGGCCAATATAATTTATCCGACCTTAGAGAATATATACGATGCATTTTTAAATGGAGCCGACACACTGCAGGAGAGTGAGGAAATATATGCCGGAGAACCGCAAGACACAGATGACGGCAAGCCGCAGCCAGAGGAAAGGGACGAAGCCGATGAAGGGCCGGACCGTGCAGAACCGGAGCATGGAGCCGAGACAGAGGAATACAGAAATGCAGCGGCAGCAGCCGACCCGGGAGACGCGCCCGCGGATCCGGGATCAGCGGAGCCCGCAGGAGGAGAAGCAGAAGAAACTGTCTTCTCCGTGGTCGATTACTGAAGCCGCACTGATTCGCAAGGATCTGATTTATGTATGGGGCAACGGCGGAATGCGCATGATGCTGATTTTTCTGCCCATTATTTTGGTGGTGGTGATTCCGGTTGTTTTCATGATATCCATTTCCCTGATGCAGGTATCCGCGAGTGACGCCCTTCCGAAGGCCATACAGGGCTTGCTGCCTGAGGAAATCGCCAAAGCCAATTACCGGGCGGCAATGTTTACCGTGTTTACCAACCTTTTAGCGCCAATGTTTTACCTGACGGTGCCCATTATATGTTCCGTCAGCACGGCTTCAGCCGCATTCATCAGTGAGAAGGAAAACCATACGCTGGAAGCCCTGATGCTAACAGGCCTTCCCTATAAAACGATTTTCAGCGCGAAGGTTTCCGGAAGCGCTTTTTTGTCGATCGTCATTTCGTTTTTTTCTTTTATTGCGTTTCTGGCCTCCGCCGCGGTGGGAGACGCCATATTGTCCGCTCCGTTTTTCTTTAATTTCGACTGGTTTATCACCATTTTTTTACTGATGCCGGCCATCACCGTCTTTTGTGTGCTTTTCGTCGCGCTGCTGTCGCGCCGAATCCGCACCACGGGAGAATCACTTCAGCTTATGGGTTACTTCATTCTGGTGGTGGCACTGTGTTATCTCATGCAGTTTTGCGGCTTGTTCGCCATGAATACGATTGTATTGTTTATTTTGGCGTTACTGCTGATTATCGCAGATTTTATCATGTATAATCTGGCAATGAAAAAATTCACACCGGAGGATATGCTGACACCCGGCTTTTTTTCGGAAAAAACATCTCATTTGAAGTCACAGTAACAAGCTGAGGAAAGGCAAACGATTATCATGATTATTGATTTACATTGTCACACAAAGATGTCGGACGGGGCCACCGGCATCAATGAGCTCATTGAAATAGCGAAGCTCCGGCAGATTGACGCGCTGGCGGTTACAGACCACGACACATTTGCCGGCAGCAACCGGGCAGTTGTGATCGGAAAACGCAACGGTGTGGAAGTGATACCGGGCGTGGAAATATCCGCCTATGATCATCAGCGAAAAAGAAAGGTGCATGTTCTGTGCTATTGTCCAAAAAACCAGGACAGGCTGGAGGGAACGCTCAAGCGGATTTCCGACAGCCGCAAGGCCGCAATGTCAATTTCTGTGCAAAAGGTCGTGCGTATGTATCACATGCCCGTGGAAATGGTGATCACACGGGCGAACGGTTCAACAAATATTTATAAACAGCACATCATGCACGCATTGATGGACGCGGGCTATGCCTGTGAGATATTCGGAGATGTTTTTCAAAAGCTGTTTCATCCGCGCTTTGGCTTGGCGCAATCCAAAATTGCTTATCCCGATGTGATGGATATCATCAATGACATACATAGCGCGGGCGGCGTTGCCGTAATCGCACATCCCAGCGCTTATGACAGCATGGCTTTGACAGAGGAGCTCTGCGAAAAAAAACTGGTCGAGGGGATTGAACTCCATCATCCGCGCAACACGCCGGAGGATCGGAAAACCATCGAGGAGCTTGCGGAGAAATATAATATGGTTTTGACCGGCGGTACGGACTTTCATGGGGGCTATTCGAAAAAACCCGCGCCCTTGGGATCGTTTACCACCGCGGGAGAGCAGTTTACGCTGCTGAAAAAGATCCATGTACAGGAGGCGGTCAGATGAAGTGGACATACATCCCCAAAGGGGTTTGTTCAAGGGAAATTGAAATAGACGTGGAGGACGGCATCATTCAGTCGATTCATTTTGTCGGCGGATGCAACGGCAACGGACAGGGAATCGGAGCATTGGCCGCAGGGATGCGCGTGGAGGATTATATCGCGCGCTGCAAGTCGATTATCTGCGGCAACAAGACCACATCCTGTCCGGCACAGCTGGCATTGGCGCTGGAAGAGGCGCTTCAGGAAGAGAAATAAACAGGCAAAAGGCGTCGCATATGCGACGCCTTTTCTTTCTTAGCTATTCTGGCGCAGAGTTAGCTTATATGCTAATTAGCAGCACTCATTGCATCCGCAGCCGCCGCAGTTGTTACCGCATCCGCCACAGTTGTTGCCGCATCCGTTGTTGCATCCGCAGCCGCCGCCAAAACCGCCGCCACAGCAAAGAAGAAGAATGATAATCCACCAACAATTGTTAAACATGTGTAAATCCTCCTTTCGATTACACTCTATCTTATGGCACGGCCAAAAAAATGTTCATTGGATCTTGAAAAAAACTTTATCACTATAAAATATAGAACACTGATATAATAAAAAAAAGAAAGGCAGACCTAAAAATAGATTGACAATTTAAAAAACGGGAACTATAATAAACTAAAAGGCAAAGAAAGTCAAAGTCTAAAATGAGGTAAAAAATGAGAATCAGTGACTACGTCGCGGAATATATTCAAAACCTGATGGATGAAGCCGACGGAATCGCCGAAATACAGCGCAACGAACTGGCAGGTATGCTGGGCTGTGTTCCCAGCCAGATCAATTACGTCATCACCTCACGGTTTACTCCGGAGCATGGTTATATTGTGGAAAGCAGGCGCGGCGGCGGCGGTTACATCCGCATCACGCGCAGGCAGCTGTCAAAGTCTGATTTCATCATGCATATCATAAACTCTGTCGGAAATATGCTGGATGACGGATCGGCAAAGGCGATGATCAGCAATATGGCGCAAAACGGAATCGTGAGCGATCAGGAGGCACGGCTTCTGCTTGCGGCGCTCAGTGAAAAATCCCTTATCGGCATTCCAAAAGAGTTCCGAAACGCCGTTCGGGCGTCAATTTTTAAAAATATGCTGCTTGTAACAAATGTATAGGAGATGATATGATGCTATGTGAATCCTGTAAAGAGAGAAATGCTACGACGCATATCAAGCGTGTGGTAAACGGCGTTTTGACGGAAACGCATCTTTGTACGGAATGCGCCGGAGAATACGGCTATCAGACTGCACTGAATGTGTTCGATATGGGCAGTATTCTTGGAGGGCTCTTTTCCAAGACCTCAAATGATGAAGAGGTGCTGCGCTGTAAAAACTGCGGAAGCTCCTTTGAAGATATCAAACGCACCGGTAAAATCGGCTGTGCACAGTGCTACGATACATTCCGGGACCGCCTGAAAAGTATGATACGGCAGATTCATGGCACCGCTGAGCACAAGGGCAAAAAGCCGGGAAGCTCCGCGCTGCGCGTTCAGGACCCGAACCATGCCATGATGCCGCCGAAGGTCACAGTGCTGGAACGGCTGAAGGCGGATCTTAAGAAGGCTGTGGAGGAACAGAATTTTGAAAACGCAGCGCAATTGCGAGATCAGATAAAGGAGTTGGAGAAAGCCGATGGACGCTAAAAAATGGTATGAAAAGGCGGGAGCAGACGGGGATATCGTCTGCAGTACGAGGATTCGGCTGGCCCGCAATCTCAAACAGTATTCCTTTGGAGGAAAAACGACCTCTGAACAGCGAAAGGAAATATGCGAAAAAGCCCAAAATGCCCTGATGGCGGCGGGTTCGGTAATCAGCGAGCAATTCAACTATGTGGAGCTGGATGCGCTTTCGGAGGAACAGGCGGTTTCGCTGGCGGAAAAGCATTTGATCAGCCCGGAGTTTATTTCCGAGCCTTATGAACGGGCCGTGCTGCTCTCGCGGGATGAGAGCATTTCCATTATGATCAATGAAGAAGACCATATCCGGATTCAGGTGATCAAGGAGGGCTTTGATTTAAAGGAGGCCTTTGAAACCGCCGACCGCATCGACACGCTGCTGGGCGAGCGCCTGGACTTTGCCTTCGATGACGAATTCGGTTTCCTGACCCATTGTCCGACCAATCTCGGCACCGGTATGCGGGCATCGGTAATGCTGCATCTTCCGGCCATGAGCGAGCAGGGTATGATTCAGCGCGTTGCCGCCAATCTGTCGAAGCTGGGCATGACCATCCGCGGCACATACGGCGAGGGCAGCAAGGTTTACGGAGCGCTGTATCAGCTGTCCAACCAGATTACGCTGGGGCTCAGCGAAAACGACGCCATCGGCAACCTGCAGTCCGTGACGAAACAGCTGATTGTGGAAGAGCGAAAACTGCGTACAAGAATGAAAAATGATATTTCAGCACAGGATAAGGTTGGCAGATCCGCCGGTATTTTAAAGACGGCAAAAATCCTCAGAAGCTATGAACTGATGGAGCTTTTATCCAATATTCGCCTGGGGCTTTCCCTCGGGTTGCTTCAGGGGATCACCCATGAAGACGTAAACCGGCTGATGACCATCAGTCAGCCTGCGACGTTGATGGCGGCGCAGGATAAGAAAATGACACAAAGCGAAAGAGATATTTTGCGGGCAAAACTTGCACGAACTTTTTGCCGAAATATAAAGGAGTGACTTGATGTATCAATTCAATGGATTTACGGAAAAAGCGAATAAAGCGCTGAACCTATCGATAGAATGCGCCGGGGGATTCGGCCATGACTACATTGGAAGCGAGCATATCCTGCTGGGACTTTTGAAGGAATCTACAGGAGTCGCCGCCGCCGTGCTGACGAAGCTGGGCGTGACAGAGGAAGGGATCGAAAAGCTGATTGCCGAAAAAATTGGTGTCGGCGAAGCGAAAAGGCTTACCTCGGAGGACTTTACGCCGCGCTCCAAGCGCATATTGCAAGTGGCGATGGTGGCGGGGGCCAGGCTCAATAATGCCTCTTATGTGGGCACAGAGCACTTGCTTATTGCCATAATTGAAGACGGACAGAGCTATGCCATGCGGTTTATTCAAATGATGGGTGTTGACCCTAACCGCATCGCCTCTGAGCTTTCAAAGATATTGAGTAACAATGTGCAAAGGGACGAAAGTCAACCCATGTCCGGCAAGCCGGGACATGGCGCCGGAAAGGCCATCGAACAGTTCGGCCGGGATTTGACGGCAATAGCCGGAACCGGCAAAATTGACCCGGTGATCGGCAGGCAGAACGAAATTGAGCGTATAATACAGATTTTGACGCGCAGAACGAAAAACAACCCGGTGCTCATCGGTGAGCCCGGTGTCGGTAAAACGGCGGTTGCCGAAGGTCTGGCACTGAAAATTGCAGCCGGAGACGTGCCGGAGATCCTCAAGGGGAAACGGCTTATATCCCTTGACCTTACGGGGATGGTGGCCGGAACCAAATACCGCGGCGACTTTGAAGAGAGAATCAAGGCCGCCATCGATGAGGTGAAGCAGGACGGGAACATCATCCTGTTTATCGATGAGCTGCATACCATCATCGGCACGGGTTCCGCCGAGGGCTCGACGGACGCGGCCAATATCCTGAAACCGGCCCTTGCCAGGGGAGATTTTCAGGTCATCGGTGCGACAACCATCAATGAGTACCGCAAGCATATCGAAAAGGACGCGGCATTGGAGCGGCGTTTCCAACCTGTCATGGTAGGAGAGCCCTCTGAAGAGGAGACCGTCGAGATTTTGCAGGGACTGAAGGATCGTTATGAGGCGCATCATAAAGTGAAAATAACCGACGATGCTATTGTGGCAGCCGTAACGCTGTCCTCCCGTTATATCAGTGACCGTTTTCTGCCGGACAAAGCCATTGATCTCATTGATGAAGCCGGCTCCCGGGTACGCCTGAGAACCTTTACTGCTCCCGATGATTTACAGAAGCTGGAGAAAGAGGTCAAGGATATCGAAATGGAAAAGGCCGCCGCGGTCAACAGTCAGGATTTTGAACGCGCCGCCGCGCTGCGCGACAGAGAAAAGGAAGCGCAATCCGAGTTGGAGCGCGCGAAGGATGAATGGGCCGCGAAAAATGAGAGGAACAATTCCGTCGTCACCGAAGAGGATATCGCCGACATCGTATCCATGTGGACAGGTATTCCGGTGTCACAGCTGACCGAAGAAGAAGCCAAGCGCCTGCTGCGGCTGGAAGAGACTCTGCATGCCCGGGTGGTCGGTCAGGATGAGGCGGTAATAGCCATTTCCAAAGCGATTCGCAGAGGCCGTGTCGGGCTCAAGGATAAAAATAGGCCCATCGGCTCCTTTATCTTCCTGGGCCCAAGCGGCGTGGGCAAGACGGAGCTTTCAAAAGCCCTGGCCGAAGCGATGTTTGGCGAGGAAAAGGCAATGATCCGCTTTGACATGTCGGAGTATATGGAGAAGCACACTGTATCCCGCCTTGTGGGGTCGCCGCCCGGATATGTGGGCTATGACGAAGGCGGTCAATTGACAGAGGCCGTACGCAGAAAGCCGTATTCAGTGATTCTTTTTGATGAAATCGAAAAAGCGCATCCGGATGTGTTCAATATTCTGCTGCAGATTCTGGAGGATGGCCGCGTGACGGATTCCCAGGGAAAAATCGTGGACTTTAAAAACACGGTGGTCATCCTGACATCGAATGCGGGCGCCCGTATGATCACCGATAAACGGCTGAGTCTCGGTTTTACGCAGTCGGCGGAGGAGAACCGTGACTATGAAAAAACGAAAGAGCTGGTCATGGGCGAGCTGAAGAATTTGTTTAAACCGGAATTTCTTAACCGCATTGACGATATCATCGTGTTCCATAAGCTTTCTAAGGAAAATACCGTAGAAATTGCGGGTAAGATGTTGCAGACTCTCAGAGAGAAGCTGCGGGAGATGGAAATTACTGTCAGCTTTACAGACGCTGTTGTGGCGGCCATTGCCGAGAAGGGTTATGACACCGCATATGGCGCCCGTCCGCTGAGAAGGGTGATTCAGAATCAAATAGAAGACAAGATTTCCGAGGAAATGCTGGAGGGCAAGATGCTGGCGGGAAAGACTTATCTCATCGATACACAGGAAAGCCAGTTCATCATACATGAAGCAGAGTAAAGTAAAAAAGGGGATGGGGCTGTTACAAGCTGCTTAAACATGCAGCTTGTAACAGCCCTTTTTTGCCGTTTACAGTAAAGTCGACGATAAGTTAGCTGTCCTGTCGTTTTTGCTGCCTAACTCCCAGCGGACACAGAGAATATAGTTGCTCAAGGTATTTGTGAAAATGATAGAAGGGTTGTACCGGAGAAGCCTTATAAAGCCGGCGGCATCATTGCAGGCACTATCAGGCAAAGCTCGTGAATATTTTTTTGTTGCAGGCTTCGGGGGAATAAATAAAACGATCCATATGTAAACCGGTGAAAAAGTAGGCCGGATCGGGGACGGATTTTTGTTCGTTTGGAAAGGTTTCAATGATGATCAGCTTGATCTTCATACGGGCGGGCAGAATGTTTTTGATAAACACACTGGCCTGCTCACCCGGGGATACATTTTCCTTATATTCGGCAAGCCCCGCAAGGTTTGGCGCCAGCTCGACGAAAATGCCATAGCTCTCCACACTCCGGATGATGCCGGAGACCGTTTCTCCCACTGCGAACCGTGCGGCGTTTTCCTCCCATGTGCCAAGGAGCTCTTTTTGCGAAAGTGTTATGCGTTCACCTTCCTTTGATTTCACAACAACCCTGATATCCATGCCGACCGTGAAGCGCTCTTTGGGATGTTCAATGCGCGAAACCGATATGGAGTCGATGGGCAGCAGCGACACGATGCCGCAGCCGATGTCTGCAAAAATACCAAAGGGTTCAATATGTGTCACCCTGGCATGGATCACATCCCCGGGGACAAGGATGGCTATGTATTCCTCCCGGCAAATTTCCTGTGCGCTGCGCCTGGACAGAAGGGCCAGGATATTGCCGTTTTTATCCCGGGTAAAGTCGGTAACCGTAAAAGCCACCGGGCGGTTGACTCTTGAAAGAATGGCAATATCCCGCACGGTGCCTTCTCTGATGCCGATGGCGCCTTCCTCTCTGGGGATCATTCCCTTCATAAATCCAAAATCTATAATAAGATTGTGCTCGCTGTCACACATGGCAGCGCGCGCCTCAAGGATTTGTCCGCTGTGCATGGCTTCGGACAAGGTTGCCGGCGACTGGAGCAGAGCTTTGTTTTCCGGTGTAAAGATGCGTCTGCCTTCGGGATAAAACTTCATGTTCTGTTCTCCTTTTTCATCTGAAAGCGTCTCGGAGGTTCAGCAGAAGACTTTCAGTATTCCGTATGACTGCCCGGACAATGGAATATCTGATACCATTTATCAAGCAGTTTTCATACAAAAATATATGCCGGGAAAAAAGAGAAAAGACCGTCGGGGAGAAAAAAGCACACAGTTTATTCATATAATGTTAACTTGATAAAAGTGTCTGCCTGCTATAAAATAAAAAGCGATAAAAGAAAAGCGAGGATGTATTTATGAAAAACACAGTGGCAATTTTGGCGATTCTGTTCGTACTCTTCATTCCGGCGGGCTGTCAGACGAACAACGCAGCGGCGGATGGCGCCGCCGCGAATGTAATTGGAAACACGGATGAAGTGGTACCGATGAGCAGCCTGAAGCATCAGAATAACGGAAAAAAGGCGGGCTATCAGCTGGATGCTCCCGAAAAGGGGGAGGAAGTTGCCGTGATCACAATGGAATCGGGCGATGTTATCAGGCTGCGGTTTTTCCCGGATGAGGCGCCTCTTGCCGTCTATAACTTTAAGAAGCATGCGCAAAACGGCTATTACGACGGGCTGACCTTCCACCGCATCATTGCGCAGTTCATGATTCAGGGCGGGGACCCGACGGGGAACGGAACCGGCGGCGAAAGCGTATGGGGTGAGGCCTTCCAGGATGAATTTAATAAAAACCTTCTCAACCTGGACGGTTCGGTCTCGATGGCCAACAGCGGCGAGAACACAAACGGTAGTCAGTTTTTTATCAACTATACGGGAAACGCTGAAATCAACTGGGATTATTATGATCAGGTGTTGGAGGCTTATGACGAGGATCCCGACGCGTTTGTAGCGGCGTATCCCACCATGCCGGTTGTTAACTTCCCCGAGGATATCCGCGCGGTCTATGACGAGCATGGCGGCAACTTTCATCTGGACGGCGCATACCGCGTAGCAGGCGGCGGGCATACGGTGTTCGCACAGGTATTTGAGGGGATGGATGTGGTGAAAGCCCTGTCGGAAACACCGGCAAATGACAGCGGTTTTCCCAACCAAGAAGTGAAGATGCAAAAGGTTGAAATTATAGCGTACGAATAATGCGGAGCCATTGAAATAATCGGCGTATCCATCGGAGTGTCATCCAGAAGGGGCAGATGCAAGTTGCGTGAATAAGCAACTTGCATCTGCCCCATATGGCTTTTCTGCTGAAAAACCTATTATCAAAGATG
>Ga0153939_1000610_pt1 | contig 13558 bp, 22 predicted proteins | sample TSNJ023MetaG_FD_104734 | JGI IMG/M metagenome (GOLD analysis project Ga0153939, IMG submission 104734) | Attine ant fungus gardens microbial communities from New Jersey, USA - TSNJ023 MetaG | ecosystem: Host-associated > Fungi > Mycelium > Unclassified | place: USA: New Jersey, Brendan T. Byrne... | reverse complement strand
TGAGAAAACTCAAAAAAAAGCATTGGCCAATGGACTCATTATATTGATCTTTTTGATTTCCAGTCACACTCATTCTATATTTCATCACGGGAGGTATGTTTATAGAAATTGATTTCTGATCCGACTGATGGTCAAAATTAGCTGAGGTCCTGGTAGGCTTTGAAGAAAGTACAATACTTGATCCACAAACTCATCGTATTTTTCAGACTGCGATGACTGCGATGATAGTTTACATATATTTCGAGTCCGTTTCCGGAGTGCAAGTCCCTCTCCATGGTTGCTGGCAGAAGACAACGCATCTTTTTAATATATACAACCGCGTTGGTAGTGCCTTTGAGTATGTGTTCTAGTATATATTGCTTTGCTGACTTGTACATTTATTCTCATACAAACAAGAATTGTCAGGGCGACAACAACAGAAATCGAAGTCCTCTTAACCTTTATAAGGTTTACCATGACATACAAAACACAAACGGTTTTTGGTAATGGAATACGCGGCTGTATTTCGCATATGCAAACCTCGACTCGTTTATTGTATGTGTTCTACCGCGATGGAACCTTGTTATTCATATCGTGAGTCGAAAATTAGATATTATTAATTTAACTAATGGTCTATTTAAATAGAAAGGAAAAATGATATCTGAGGCCCAATCACAACAGCATGACAGTCGCTTTAAAGGGAACAGCCTCTTTGGTGGTCCCCGTGACCGCGATGCTGTTAGCACCACCCAAGCACTGGTCCCTCTGTTGGTATCTCCACAGGACAAGAAATATATAACTTGGACTCTCAAATGTCATAAGCTGCCCTCATCATGAGTCATACCTCAACATCTAAATTGCACTTGGCGAGTCTCATGCAAAATGATGAAGAACACAGCACAACACCTGAACCACGGCTCGTTGGCGAAAAACCTATTATCAATTTTCGCATCCATCTCTTCCTATTTTGCTTGATTGAAGCCGGTTTCATTGTTTTAGCCTCTGTGTGTTTAGCAAGACTATTACCCCTCACGCCCGGACTCAGCGAGCCCAAAATTAAAAATGGCTTCACTGTCATCTTCATCGTATGGCATAGTCTGGCAGTTTTTGCTGGTGGAAATATCCCCATTGATGCTTTCAGTCGAGAGTGGTCTGTTCAATTAGAACACGGGGTTCCTGGAACCACTGACAGAGTGTCAACTATCAACTCCGGATTGATCGACCGTACCTCTCATAGTGTTTCAATGCATGCCAGCAGCACATTCAGGCTTGCTTTCCTAGCCTCACTGGCCCTTACGGCGCTTGCCCCGTTTGCCCCTGGCGCTATCAGCGCCTCTACAACAATGATCTCCGTTCCGACTACTGTTCGTGTTGCCTCTTGGGTAAGCCCTGACTATAAAACAAGTGGGGTAGAACTTATTCCTTTTGAAGTCATCTCATGCCTAGAAGTCGCTTATTTCTTTCAAATTTTACCAGATGTTATATGGGCTATCCTAACCTAGTATGTGGCTAGTATTGCTAGTCTTCCCCTTCCTGACCCCGATTATTAGTTCTCCGTGTTTCATTTATCCCTTCATTGTAAGCTCAAATCCTTTTTCTTTGTATCTCTATCATCACTGCTGATTTTTCGTGTTGCTCAGCTGTCACGGTTGATACTCAATTTACTCGAAGCAAATTGTCCTTTAGACGAAAGTATAGATTCCAGCACAATGGAATCCCTCAGGTTCTGTCATACAGAGTCCAGTGGGGACACTGAGGCAGATATTTCGCGAGGTGATGGAGGAGCTGCGTCCCTTAATGAAGAAATACATGAAGAGGAAAGATGATGGATATTCATCCCTTTAGATGATATTGGATGTATGATACTAACCATTGTTTATCACCTCCAGATTCTTTTAATTCCGTTCCTCTGTTGCATCTCCACATATTAATATTTTTGGATCCTCTTCTGGCACAGATCACATTAGTTGGTGTAAATCGCGCTGATGGGTTAATGAAAGAATGATTTCTGCACGATGCCTAATTTTTAAATGTGAGCATGTTTGGATAAAAGGTATTAAAGAAGCGCGGGATCAAAAAGGAAAGAATGCACTTGCTACATACTCACAAGATAAACCTTTCCAGGGCTAAGTGGACCCACTGATAATTTGGGATCAAAAAGGAGACTTAAATCTTGATACATCAACCAGTATCTCTTTATAGTAAAACTCTTGATAGATCCTGTAAGGTATTCTATGGAAATTTCATGGTACCATGTGAAGGATCCATCTAGTAAACAGTGAAGCAACCAAAAACCAAGTCTGTACTTATTCTCAAGGGTAAGAGTCCACATAGCACAATGCGTCCTAGTGCTTAGCTTTCTCGACTTCCTGGTTAGCCATGCGCCAGAAATCAGAGAGACGAACACCACATCGAAACTCCCTCACGTCCTTCCACTCTTTCTTCCACTTGCCCAGCTCTCCCTTCAGAACCACGATCCGAGGATCGAGCGCCTCGAGCCTCGAGACCATCATCCAGATGTTTGACTTCCGCAAAGCCTCAGATGACATTTTTGTAGATCCTCCAAAAATGCTGATGACCACCATCTTGAGCTTCTTTCTTGTTGCCAACAAATGTGCGACCTCTTCAGTGAAAATGGCATCATTGTCTTTGTTCGAGCCCACCCTTCGGGCCAGCTGCAAATGAGTCAAATTGGGTACATTCCGCAGCGATGCGACGATGGACAGCGGAGATTGCCATCTATCACTGGGCTCACAGATCCGAAGATGAGTAAGAGAATTGGAAAAATAGGCGGGTAGAAGGTCCTCGGATGAGAGCGGTTCGGAACCGATTAGGCTATCGAAAGATTGTATCGTCAAGTCTGATGGGCCATCAAAATATGGGAAGAATATGGAAGGAGAAAATTTGATTTGACAAGAAGATGCGATCGCGACTTCGCATAAGGATGGACAGTGTGCAATTATCTGCCCAAGCTGTTGTCCTGCGCTGGAGGTGAAGTGTTCTGGTTTCACAGTTACAACGAGGCTCTTGACGTGAGCTAAGAGATGCAAAGAGCGCTTGCATGAAGCTGTACGATGGAATAAGGTGATAGTGTGAAGGGTATCGAGGACAACGGTTCTGTAGACGATCATGTTAACGAAATGTCGGATGAGCTGGGATGTTAGGGCAAGGTGTCGGGGACGGTTGTTTGACAGAGCAAGCTCTAGGATGAGGATGATAATCTCGGCGGGCAAGTTATCCAATATTATAGAGGACCACTTCCCGAGCAAGGACGATGGTAGGGCTTGTTTCCTTTTCCTAGGGAATGAGATGCATGTTGTTGAGACTTGTGCACAGGTGGTCATGGTGTTCACAATCAGATGCAGCTGGAGAACGAACTTCTATGGTTGAGTAAAGGAGAATGAAGAAAGACAGATGGCTGAAGACTGGGCGATATATAAACGTAGAATGTTTCAGAGACAGAAATGTAACCATTGCAAGTACCGATTTCAATGGAGAAGAATATCAACGGATTACGCAGATTTTGTCATATATGCTATAGCATTCTCCTATCTTGGGGGTGAACAGCCTTCGCGAAAGATATCTGAGCTAAAAAAATTTCCGGAGTCCGTCACCCATCTTAGTTAGTAGGTGCGGAATAGAAACGGGAACCGAGGTCCAAAAAACGAGAATCAGCTGAGATCTTTTCGTATAGAATCAGAAGCTTCCGAGTATATTATATCTGTAATACCATTAGCATTCTACCAATACATATGCAAATGAAAAGTCGACCAAAACCAAGTTTCCGCATCAGGGGTAGTGAGATCGAGCCACATATACTTGCTTTCCTTTTACCCAGGTGCTTAAAACGCGTCCTTGCTTGCTGAGAACCACAAGGTCCGCATCGGCACCGGGGCAAAGCGACCCTTTCTTCTTTTCGATACCCAGACACCTAAATAGGCATATATCAATAGATGTCCAGATACACACAATAAAGTCTTACTTAGCAGGATTATACGTGGCACACTTGATAGCTTCGCCGAGGGAGCACCCAGTGAATCGTGAAAAATTACGAACACATTTATCCAAAGTTACGACACTTGTTGGACAGCAAACATCAATATTTTGAAGAAAGCCTCATTTGTGACCATACCTTCCTGCCAAAGTATTTGTTCCCTCCAAATATAGTTTGTCTCCCTCCTTCACGTAGCGTTGTCCATCACGCCATTCGTAGGTGCCATCCTTTAGATTAGGGTCCAGAATTTTCATGGCTAATAACTCCAATGAGATCAAGTTATTGCATCAGCAGGGAAATTACCTACCATCAGTAATAAGGAGACATCCCTCAGGATGTGCGGAGTAAGCAAGCTATTGATACGGAATCAGTCAAATACAGACAGCGATTTCAGATAACATACTCGAACTGAGTTGGGATGGCAATGAATCCCATCTACGATGATGCCGAAGTAAGGGCGTTCGAATTCCATGTCGGCAATTTGGCCTTTATCAAGGTGCAAGCTCTTCCTGCTTTTGTTGCTGGCCTCACTGGCTGGTGATGAAGTGCCACTCTGTATAACAGGTATTGATGAAAGGCCTATGGTGTCCATGATCGAAGGAGGCTCTTCGGTGACCCCGGCTGTCGGGTTGAAGACTGGAGAATTTTTCCCAGATTCTGGTACGGGCGAAACGTGAGGAGATGCGCCAAGAAGACCGATAATCGAGGGATCCCTGTGATGAAGCTGAGGCATAGCGTTGAACAAATGAGTGATGAGCTTTGCGCCGCTGCTGATTGCGTTGGTTGCAACTTGGGTAGTAGCAATACTAGAGCCGCATATGAGAAGAGTGGCTAGGCCGCGACCAATGAGCTCACCTATGGCCGATGGAAACCGTGATTCCGCGGGGCTTTAAGTTTTCAATAGCATTCATCACACCCGGTATTTCGGGGGCAGTGGTGATGATCCTAGTGTTTGCAGCTTGCTCGTTGCCCATGATCCAATCTTCCTGGTGAGCGAGGTTGTCGACGCCATATACTTCTTCGAATGTCTTGATACCGTCCTCTGCAACCAAAAGATATGAATCGGCATGGGCACCTCGTTTCGAGTGCTCTATAAAGGGACCCTCGGCATGCCAACCGAGGAAGGCAGCTGATTTTTCAGTTTGGAATGGTCGCAGAAGGCTCAAAATCTTCGGGTACAAAGACTTTTCTTGAGTCTTGTAGAAGGAAGAATAAACTTGACGGCCGATTGCGACTTTGGAGGACTCACGATCACAGTTGGGACCAGACTAGGCCACCGCTGAATCAGACACGGCACGTATCTGAGGAATATCGACTCACGAAGTTACTCCTGTCTCGATTATCTTCTCAGCCACCATAATCAATCCCCGTTTGTATGCCTCTTCATCGCCATCGAAAACCGAGAAATCGAACCCGTAACCACCGTTGAGTTGAAGATCCAAGAAGCCAGGGCTTGAAAAAGCACTCCACTGTCAGAGGATGATTGCCATGTTCAAGCATAACCGACCTAAGAATGTTGCCGTTGAGATCAACGATTCTTTCTGGCCTAAGTTGGCGCAAATAAAAGGTTTTCTGGCAAGTGTGAGTGAGCTAGCAGTAGAACAGCAGTGGGTCAAGTTTTACCTGAGCATCGAGAATTACACCACGAGTTTCGTCAATCCACAAGTCTTTCTCAATCAAACTACCATCTTCTTGAGGTAGCAAACAATTGGTGAAACAGATGAGGCTGTTGGAAGGGGACATGGAGAGATTATGATAGGAGAAAGGAGTAGACAGATTTCCATTCTACTTGAATCATTCATTGGTCACGGCTCTGACAGATACCACATGGATCATGACGAGGTGTGCTCGTTGTGAGAGCACTTCAATTTCCCTAACCTAAGTCCTGCTTCACAGGCTGCAATCAGTAGGACATGCACGTTCGATTGTAAAGTCTCTTTCTACTGGGCGCCTGTCACCAAATAGAGCCGCAATTGTCCTATCTGCTTAACTTTTGACACATGCTCCTGGACCTAATTGGGGAACAAAGTGCCATATGTAACCAGTGGTTGAAGGGCTGATTCAAACATGATCGATCATTTCTCCAACAACAGCACAACCGTCCTCTTTCTGACCTCTGCATTTAGAGACTTCCTTACTATACAAGCTCGCCGATAGAAACGGGTGAGGCTTGAGGCATCGAGGCGTCACTAGTTCTTACCCTGGTACTTCCGGGCTGACTGTCTATCCAGAGTTCATTTTAAAGCCAGCATCCAGCCTATGCCAAACCTTTACTCGTGATTCTTTGATGTTCGATATGGGCTTGCACTTGTTTTCTTTTTTGTTTACCCGATTCCCAGATTAGATCAGCAGTAGGTGAGGGGAACCTGACGAAAAAAGTTATACTACCTAGGCCTCTTTCAGATGGCAAGGAGGCCTTGGGTATTCATCGTTCATGAGATCTATCTAATTCGTCTCTGGGTAAGTTATTTCAGTTGTTCCATATCTTGCCGTGTTTGAATCTAGTAAATCTTTTTCCATTGGAAATCGATCAAGAGACGCCTTGATGACTAGTTCTTGGCCACAACAGAAGGAAGAGATTGCAATTAGATTACAGCGTTTCGCTCCTACTGACATTTAGACTGGTTGTCATAAAATCAAGACGTTTCCCTTCCACAATGGCGTGGCCTTGTTGATTACTATGAAGTTTGCGTGCAGCAAAATCACGATCTTTAAGCTTCTGCTGCACTGGCAGGTATTGGGGCCTAAATTACCATGGAAAGCAGCTACAGGTCAAATAGTACGTCTAATCAAAACCCGCAGGAGGTGATAAGATGTCACCATCGAGGCGATCGCACTTCCGGTGCAGGAACAATAGTCGTGAAAATCCATCTCTCTGGCGCACGTTTATATGATTAGCGATTCACTTTTACCAAGAATGCAATATTGATCAGGGATGGCTGCCTAGGTCAATCAGAGTAGTAGCTGTCAATTTGCAGGATAGTATTTTGTCCAATGTTGCGAACATGAGAGTCGTGTGAAACGTCCGGCAGATAAAATCAGATGTTGAGTAGTATCTTCCGTCTTTCTACATGCACTCATGTGCATATTGATGGGTTACCTTTAAAGTCGAATTTCCAGTGGTATGAGCCAGGGCTAATACTCTTGACCAGTTGTATCGCTCAATGACAAATGTTTGAAAATTTTTGATTGATTATTAATTTACTCCAGTAATCGTAGCCTGTATTCATATGAATTCATTGGGCCCAAGTCTGCTTAAAGTTTGGCAATTTCCGCGCATAATGCCGAGCAAAGTAGTAAATGCACAAAGACACAAACACTATGATGTCAACCAATACACCTACACCGAGAAACAGGTTTTCTGTGTATACTGATGCACTCAAAACTATCTCGAAACGCACAGGGACACCTCTCTCATCACTTATTCTCTCCTTCGGTATCGTACATGAACTGACTGCGCTCGTTCCACTCGTTGGGATATTTTATGCATCAAGGGCGCTAGGTGTCGGAGAAGCTGTTGTGAATAATATCTCACCGTATACAGCTGCAGTTCCTGTTGGGAAGGGATCATGGGTTGTTAGATGGGGCAAGGAGAAGGTAAAGGAATGGGTTGAAGAAGGGGACCAGTGGGCAAAGAGGGTGGGCAAGAGGTATAACATGTTTGGATATGAGAAAGAGGTGGTGGATGCCCAAAACTCTGCATCTGAACATGGGCATAGGATTACGGGGGACATAGCGAACGCGGTCGTTGCATACGGTATTACCAAGGTCGGTATAGTTACCATGGTGCGAGCACATCTTGACCAGTTAGACAGGCGCTGCTGCCTGCCAGAGTAGGACTGTCATTGTATTTGACCCCTGGATTTGCAAGAAGCGTGTTAAATCCGGCGAAAAAAGCAATTATTGGAGTATTTAAAAGGCCTCAGCCGTGAACATGTAATTTATTACAAGGTTGATTATGAAAGCTTTGATCACGTTTTGTCTGATGTCACTGAATTTATCTCCTCGACAGTGTCGCCGTTAGAATGCCCAAATTGCATCTTAAGCGGACGGCAGAAGAGGAAGCGGCACACCGCCTCGGTAAGAAAGAAGCCCGACGACGAAAACGGGGCTGTGAAGACGGGAGTACCAAACCGTCCTCGCACAAACGCCCTCGGACGACGGAGGGTTTTTCGGAGAGGAAGTGGGCATCAAGTGATGGTGATTACGGCCCACAACCTGCTAAAAAAGACGACGAGACAGAGGAGATGCAGTTCCAAGAGAAGCTGTATGATGCATTTGCAGACGATGAGCGACTGGATTCGTTGGAGGCGAGATTGAATGGTTATGCGCACATGCCAGCCCGGTGGCGAGATCGGTTCGAGGATGATGCCTGGCTCAAGGCAGATCCTCAGACCATGGACGAGGAACAGTATGCGGAATGGATCAGAGTGGGAATGTATCGGTGTGTTAGGAGCCTCGGATGACAAACAAAGCACTCAAAGTTTGATTAAACAGGAAAACACACGCAGATGAATATGCAGAGCAGCAGAGGCGCAAGGCTGAACGAGCTGCCCGTCGCGCAGATGAGAGAAGGAAGAGGAAAACAAAACTAATTGCCAAGGAGGATAGCGAACGGGATGCCCAGGCCGATGCACGTACGGCTTATGAGTACCGGTGGACAGCGTTGCTCAAGTTCGACAACAAGAATGTCGACATCGGCTTTGATGACATACCGTGGCCGGTGAGATCCCATCACCGGACATTGGTCACGGCGGACCTGACAGTCGATGCCGTGGCGGCATTTCTTCTGCCAGGTGGCACGCCGGAGCATGGCAGAAGCAGGAAGGACGTGCTGCGAGAGACGCTTCTGCGGTTCCATCCGGACAAATTCGAAGGTCGGCTGATGGCGGCAGTTCGGACGGAGGAGCAGGCCGTCGTCAGGGAGGGCATTGGCCGAGTCGTGCGGGCGCTGAACTCGCTGATGGCCGAGTAGGGTCACATGAAATAATATTAAGGAACAAAAGCATTCTTAACCTAAGTGACCTCACTCTCTTTTTTGTTTCGACAACATGAGTTCTGTCGTTGATGGCGCAGGTGAAATATTCAACAACAATTCGCGGGCGCTGGCGCCCGCCGCAGTTGGCTCCCAGGTTGCATTGATGAGTGTCATCTCGGTGCGCAACACACATCGGTCCCTTGTTGTCCACTCTTATGGCGATCTCACAGGCTGTCACTATCTTATTTTTTAACATACTACGTCCCAGTAACAAGGTATGCTGCCCGTCACCTCTGGTCGTCTCCTATTCACCATCTCTCAGGTCGTTTATGAGCCCAAAGTCAAATACCATGAAGGTGACAAACCTCCCCCTCGCATATCAGACTCATTGTGTGGCTGGCTTCCTCCTCTTCTGCACACAAAAGAACCAGAGCTTCTCGACAAGATTGGCCTCGACGCTGTTGCATTCCTCCGCTTCCTACGGCTCATGCGCTGGCTGTTCACGGGCATTGCTCTCCTCACATGTTGCATCCTCATCCCTATCAATATAGTCTACAACCTGCACAACGTCCCTTCAGAAGGTCGTGATATCCTCAGCATGCTCACCATTCGTGATGTCTCCGGGTCATTCCTCTACGCCCACGTTGTCGTGACGTACCTCGTAACGTTCCTTATTATTTTCTGTGTGCATGTCCATTGGAAGAAGATGGTTGAGCTTCGGCATGCATGGTTCCGATCCCCAGAGTATTACAAGTCTTTCTATGCCAGGACGTTACAGGTCACGGGTGTACCGAAGAAGTTCCAGACCGACGAAGGCATCAAGGCTATCTTTGACGGACTTGGTGTTCCATATCCCACGACGAGTGTGCATATTGGAAGAAGGGTTGGGAAGCTTCCTGACTTGATTCAGTATCACAACCAGACCGTCCGGGAGTTTGAGGAAATATTGGTAAAGTACCTGAAGGGTGGGAAGATACGGTCCAAGAGGCCGACCATTCGGATCGGTGGATGCTGTGGCTGTGGTGGAATAAACAAGGATGCCATTGACTTCTATACGTGAGTGTCTTGTACTGTTATCAATTGCACCGGATATATCAGTCGTCGCAGCGCCAAGCTTAAACGAACCGAAGCTGCCATCGAAGAATACCGCAACCAGATTGACACTCGCAAAGCTGAGAATTACGGTTTTGCGAGCATGGCTGCTGTACCTTATGCTCACATCGTCGCAAAATTGCTTGAGCGAAAACATCCAAAAGGGACAACAATCGAGTTGGCTCCTAATCCCAAAGACATTGTAAGCCATATTTGATCGTCATTGGAACCTGGCGTTGACATGTGGCATGACAGATCTGGCAAAACATGAACAAAACTTCTGGTCAATTGGCTCGCAAGAAGATGATTGGCTTCCTCTGGCTTGTCTTTGTTTGCTTCATTAATACTGTCCCCCTTTTCATCATCTCGATTTTGGCCAACTTGGATTCTGTGCGTGCTGCCTCGTCAACAGGTTGTCCTACTGACTTAGTTCTTTCGCACTTTTGATCTAGATCAGGAAATATATTCCCTTTTTAGAGGCATGGTATGAAGATAATGAAGTCTCATTCGCTTTCATCTCCGGTGTGTTGCCACCTGCGATCTCTGGCATCTTTGGTTTCTTCCTTCCTATCATCATGCGACGGTTAACCAAGGTAAAATTTCCTACACTTTGGAGTACGATGAAATGGTCGCTTATGAAGATTCTCAAAGTACATGGGCGCCCTCACACATTCAAAGCTTGATCGTGCTGTCGTCGCTCGATATTTCGCATTTTTGGTGATCTCGCAACTTATCATCTTTACTTTAATCGGTGTCATCTTCAGTGAGGACTGGGCTTTGTTGGGTTTTAAAAGTAGTTGCTGATGGATATATTGCGCCAGACTCTGTCAGAGAGATCGTGGACCAGATTGGTAACAGGGCTAGCTTCTCGGAAATTGTGGATAACCTTCACAGTCAGCACTATGGTCCTTCCCTTTTTTGTGTGCATTGACTAAGTCGTCCATCCAGAGCTGCCAGATAAGATTAACAGGACGTATATCAACCAGGCTTCCTACTGGTTGACATTTTTCCCGTATGCCCATTCTTCTGAGTTTCACATTCAGGGGACTTATTCGAACTCAGCCTCCGTGGCTTCTTAGCAGTCTTCGACCTCGCACAAATTGTTAATCTTGTTTGGTTGTCTTTCAAGACTCAGTAGGCACTCTATTTCTGGATGATATTGCAGATTCTTATCGGTACTTCTAGTGTCTTTGGTCGGACACCACGCGACATTCGTGAATGGACGCAACCTCCCGAGTTCCATTATGCCATTTATTAGTGAGTCTCGTGTTCTGCACCCTGATCATTAACTTATCGAGTTTGCACAGCTCCAATATTGTAAGTCCTTGCGACATCAGATATCAGTCTTACCTACGAAGCTTACCAACCCGGACATCAGCTTTTTATGGGGGCTGTTGGACTTGTATTTGCGCCTCTTGCGCCTCTGGTTGTCGTCGCCGCTGCTATCGTCTTCTGGATCAGCTCTTGGGTATACAAATATCAGCTCATGTATGTCTTCATTTCCAAGGTAGAAAGTGGCGGAGTACGTGTTTCGTTTGAATCCTTCTGGGTCAGGGTATTGAGGTTGTGACAGCGAATCTGGAACGTCGTTATCAATCGCTTGCTCACTTGCGTTGTTCTCATGCAGTTATTGATGATTCTTAGTATGGCAAGTTTCTGCAACGAGCTAATCTTCCAACTCACGATTTTTTTGCAGCAATCGGCCTCCAATACCGATTCAGCTCCTTCCAATGGATATCTACAGTCCCTCCCATTCTCATCGTCTTGGTTTACAAGGTCTACATCAACCGCACCTTCCTTCCATTGTTTCAGTATTTCTCGCCCAACGAAGAAGAGCTTCGTCAAGCTCAAGTTCATTCTGAACGCGCCGACCACAAGGGTCATAAGCTCGAGAAGCGCTTTGGACATCCTGCTCTCCATACGGACCTTTTCACTCCTATGTTGCACGCCAAAATGATGCCGCTTCTCAGTCAAGTGTATTCTGGTAAAATTAGCAACGATAAAGCCAGGCTTGACGAGTATCATGGCCAGGGCATGGATGCGCAGATTGTTCCTGGTGGTATCACTATTGCGGCCATCAGTCAAAGTGATTTAGAATATGACCCAGTGCTCTACCAGAGGGATCGGGGAGAGTTGGACTGGGATGCTAGATCTATTGCGTCTACTACCTTGATGGATAATGCATCGACAATGCATTCTAGCAAGCCCTCGTTCTATGCTGGTGGAAATACGAACAAACTTCAAGGATATGATGTGTATTTGGCCAAAGGTCCTCAATCGTCAGCGATGAACCAGAGTCAGATGGATATCGAGATGACGCCAATTGATTCAATGGACCAGCCATTGCTCCCTCATCGTCAAGACGCATATGCTGTAGACTACTCGCCACAACCAGCCCATTTACAACAAAATTCAATGTTACCTGGTAGCTCACCGCAATTGTATACCCAGTCCTCCTCGTTCTTGGCTGGAACTAGTACAAGAGAGGCACCACTTTATAGACCGCAAGAACAGCGATCATATTCACCTACCCCGTCATATCATACCGAGCCGCATCACAGCGGGAGATCTACATTCGGAGGACATGCTTTGCATCCGTCACAACAATGGGCCAGGGTCGGTGATATATCAGGACACTCACCGCCTCAACAGTGGAGCAGTGTACCGAGATCTGGGACACCTATGAGAGAAGTGCCGTGGGAGAGTAGTAGCAGAGCAGGGTCGCCTGTTCAGCAGAACACACTTCCATCTGCATATCATCATTCTCGACAGGCTACCCAGGCGTCGATGCCGGATCTCCAGCATAGAAGACAGGGAAGCGGAACGAATATGGCGGGGAGAGGAACTTTTGGGAGGGCATTTTAATCGTTTGATAGATTGACTGGCTGAATCAAAAATTTTACTGATGGACACTTTTTTGTGTGGAGAGGACTTGTAACTTGGAGACTTTTCTTTGTATATTTGTTTATCTTTCCAGCTGTTCGCTGTCGTATACTGACAACATCATCATTCATTACAGAGTCGTACTTGTCTTGTCGACGCTCACTTGCATATATTTCTTTCTTGTTCTAGACGGTTGATAATCACGATCCGACGTTTCTTGGGATTGTATTTGTCCTATCAAACGTTACATGCTCACAGAAATGATCTTTGTGGTTATAGCAGCCAGAAGCTCAAGCTGTTGTCGGGCGATTGGGTTATCAGTGTGACAGAAAGTAATGAAAATGACATCATTGAGAAGATGAAGCCTAATAATAAACTTAACAACTCTTGTCACTCTATTGTCGAAAGCGCAGGGAAGCTTGATTGGTTCTCTGCTGCGCATCAAAACCGTTCCCGTGGGCTTGTTTCCTGGACTTGGATCTTGTTGTTTAGGCCTCTGACTACCTTTTTGCTTTACAATGGGATCCAGTCAACTGCTTACCACCCATACCACCAAATGTGCAGCGACATCCTCTTCTTCCATCAATGCGATTGGTTCAGGCAGCGCCGAGGATTCTAACAACTTGCCTTCA
>Ga0153939_1000603_pt1 | contig 13620 bp, 16 predicted proteins | sample TSNJ023MetaG_FD_104734 | JGI IMG/M metagenome (GOLD analysis project Ga0153939, IMG submission 104734) | Attine ant fungus gardens microbial communities from New Jersey, USA - TSNJ023 MetaG | ecosystem: Host-associated > Fungi > Mycelium > Unclassified | place: USA: New Jersey, Brendan T. Byrne... | reverse complement strand
TTGACCAGACTTTCACTGGCAAGCTGATGACAGCTTTTCAGAACACACGACTTTCACCCGTTAGAGCCCGCCCATGGCGGGCAAACAAAAAGAGGACAAAGCTGTTTCAGCCTTGCCCTGTGTGCGTTTGCGTTGTTAATTAATATAAGTCAATAAGCAGTATTTGCATCTTTTCACATCTTGCGGCGCAGATAGTTACGATAACTGGATTTCGTCCATCTTCTAATCAGTGTTTAGTATTATGGGATTAAACTATATCTCTATCACAAACTGTGTCCCTGCATTCATATTTTCAGCATATATTTTCCATCCGTGTTGTTCTATAATCTCTTTTGTCAGCGAAAGCCCAATACCGGTATTTCCATTTTTACTGGTATAAAATCTTTCAAAAATATTTTCCAGGTCATTTTCCGATATTGGTTTACCGTCATCCCATATTATCAGCTTTTTTCCGTCAAACGTCACATTTATGACTTCATCCGTGTGCCGCACTGCATTTGTAAGTATATTTGTAATGGCCTTTTCAAATTGAACAACATCAATTTCAATGATCGCATCAATTACATTGATTTCTAATTGAATCTTTTTTTTCATAGCAAGCCCTTCAATGGAGACGAGGCAATCATTTATAGCGTCTTTCACCCGGATTTTTTCTTTTTGAAGTTTGGTTGCGCCGCTTTCTATACGGGAAAGACAAAGAATTTCGTCCACAAGCTTAGCCATTTTATTTGTCTCGTCGATGATCACTTTGGCAACATGTTTTTCATCTTTTATAATTCCGGATTCAAACCCTTCCGCATATCCCTGTATCGCCATCAAAGGTGTTTTTAATTCGTGAGAGGCATTTTCAAAAAATTCCTTCTGCTTTTCCTGGTCATGTTCTATTTGTTTTCCAACCTGTATACCCACAAAACCTGCCGCTGATGCGCATAGGGCCATCACGATAAGCATCAGGATATTTATTATGGCTATGCTGTCTTTTTCCGAAGTGATGTCAACGTAGAATATATTGATGGCATCTGCTTCCCTTTTTTGTGCAATATAGTACGAACGTCCTTCTATCTCGACTGGTAAAATCTCGCCGTCAGGTTGCTTATTATTTGCACACCATCGGGCGATGTCATCTTCAACGGCATAATAGTAGTGATATGTACCTTCTTTATATGCAGAAAACTCATAACCGGGGGATACCCATAAATAATTGACAAGAACAGAATCAGTATCAATATCTTCCGTATCAGCATCATATTGCATGGACTGATCAATGGCACGATAGGATTTGTCTTGGATATAGCCGGACATAATAATGTTAAATACCAAAAGAATTATCACAAAGGATACCACCATGAGAACTGAGATCGTTAAGGTCAATTTTAATTTTGTATGTTTCATTTCTTTACCTCCAAGCGGTAACCATATCCCCATATGGCGGTAATGGCAACCGTACTGCCCGCGGCTTTCAGTTTTTTTCTTATGCGGCGTACGGTCTCATCGGTTACGCGGGTTTCAACTTCAGCGTAAAGACCCCATACTTCATTTAAAAATTCATTGCGCGGAATGGCCTTGTCAAAATTTTTCATCATATATCTTAAAAAGGCCAGCTCGGTCATAGATAAACCGACATTTTTACCGCGGCAAAATACGGCATGGTCTTTTCCCGAATAGTTGATATCCCCAAAGGAGAGCATTTCTTCATCCGGCGTGCGCTCCATTTCCATGCGTCTGAAGAGCGCTTTTATGCGCAAAACAAGGATGGAGGGTCGAAAAGGCTTTATCAGATAATCATCGCCGCCATAGGTAATCCCCATCGTATAGTCCATTTCACTCTCTTTTGCTGTGAGGATGATAATAGGAACCGTTGAAATGTGACGAAGCTTTTTGCATATCGTAAGCCCGTCCTTTCCGGGCATCATAATATCTAAAACGACTAAATCACACTCTTTACGCTGGAACTCCTCGAAAAGAGCATCTCCCGTAGAAAACACCTGAACATCATAACCGGAATCCACTAAAAATGATTTCAGTATTTCGCGGATATTATTGTCATCGTCTGCCGCATAGATTAATTTTTTCATAAATATTCATCCCCTTTATAGGTTAAAAGACAAGAACGGCTTCGGGATAAACAAAGAGGGTACGGGGCAGATGCCCCGTACCCTCTTTGTTTATTATACATCATGTGACGCTGTTTTTCAACATCTTACGTCTTCTTGACCGTATCTGCATTGCCATGATTCTCTTAACCTGAAGGCCAAACCCTGCGGATTGTTTTTCGATGCTGATTTCACATTACCTTATGTATCCGGTTCGTCAATCGGTAAAAGTAAAAATCTCCATCTTTTCGTTGGATAAGCTTGCGCACAGGTCTGCGATCCGGCTCTCTAACTCTGCGGCTTTTTGTTCGCTGCCGCTTTTCACATTGCCTTCGTCATCGTAGAGTGTGTCCAGCTCGTCAAACAGCGCATCCAGCTCATCATACGCCTTAGTTCCAATCTCCTCGTCGGATAAGCCTGTGTACAGGTCTGCAAAAAAGGCCTTCTCTTCAATGTCCGCGATACTGTCATAGATCGCTTCAATCCGGCTCTCTAGCTCTGCGGCTTTTTGTTCGCTGCCGCTCTTCAGATTGCCTTCATCATCGTAGAGTGTGTCCAGTTCGTCAAACAGCGGTTCCAACTCATCATACGCCTTTTTAAGGGTTGCAATCTCCTCATCGGACAAGCTCGCGGACAGTTCTGCAAAATAGGCCTTATCTTCAATGTCCGCGATGCTGTCAGAGATCGCGTCAATCCGGCTCTCTAACTCTGCGGCTTTTTGTTCGCTGCCGCTCTTCAGATTGCCTTCGTCATCGTAGAGTGTGTCCAGCTCGTCAAACAGCAGTTTCAGCTCATCATACGCCTTATTGAGGGTTGCCTTCTCCTCGGCGGTTAATGCGGCATTCGTATCGCTATTCGCGGATACTTCAACATAACTGCTTTTCGGTACCGGTGAATCATCCTGCGTAGTGCTTGAAGCTGCCATAGCCGTTGTCGGGATCATGACCGCTACTGCCAGTAGAGCTGCGATTGAACCTGTTATAAATTTTTTCATGGTTCTTACTTCCTTTCTAATCATTATTTTTGGCCGTATTTCTTATCGCCCAACTACAGTATAAACGATGGGCTAAAGGAAAATCCCCGCAAAACTGAGATAAAACTGTCACAATTCTGTCACAGTATTCTTCTCATGCAGCCGCTGACACCCCCTTTACAAAAGCATAAAGGACACTAAGTTAATTCGTTTTTATTTCCTTATACGCTCTTGTTCAAAACTGAGCTGCGTTTCGCTTTTCACATATTTGAAGGTATATCAAATTGCCCTGCGCATATTGGGTGGATAACTGCGGGATGTCCGATACCCCTCTTGCTCCGCTTTTGGATGTGTTGCTAAATTGGACTAAACTTAGCTGGCCATACTGCATTAATTCAGCTGGCTTTTGTTGTTCCCGGCCATCTGTCTTGTCAGATTCTGCGCCAGGTATACCGGCGGAAATACCAGAACACGACCGGCAGCTTGACGCACTCATCGAGGCACAGGATGAAGTAGACAAATACAACAGGCAATTGCCAATAAAAGGCCGCCAGAAATCCGAGAGGGATAATGATGAGCCAAATGACAATACCATCACAGATGAGACCGAATTTAGACTTTCCCCCGGCGCAGAAGATTCTCCCGATGACAGTATTGTCGATGGCCCACGGTATGACGTAATCTCAGCAAATCAGCTTTCGCAGTATCGTGTGTGTTGCATAGGCTTATTTCATGGACTTAATTTATAAATGATGTTTCCGTTTTCATCTTGCAGTTTTTCATATTTCATGGGGTTTTTCATGGTAATGCCATCCGCATTGATTGAAAGGGTGTCGCTGTCAAAGATTATTTTATCCGCTGAAACCGGAATCAAAAACATATCCTTGTAATCAAATACCGCGCAGTTTTCAATCTGAATATCGGCGTGACTAATAGTAGAATCCTGCCAGCCTGTTTTTGAAATGTCTGTTAAGTAGTAAAAACCACTGGTGAAAATTCCTGATGATCCTGCGGACACGCCCAAATATGTCGCCTTACCATTTTTGTCAGCATCAATGTAATTACTAAAATAATTTGAAATTTGTTGATTGGTTGCCTGTATGTTCTTGGACACAACAGAGCGGATTACATCATTTTCCTTTGCGTCCGTACTTGCCTGCGTATTTTCCAAGAGGCTTTCCAACGGAGTTTTACCTGCCTGTTCATAGGTGGAAACTTCAAACCTGTTTTGCTTTTTCAATAGCTGAATCGCCAAATCCCCCAAGGAGTAACTCTCTACATCGGCAGATTCTGCACTGGCGGCACGATCCTCAGGAACCTCATTTATTTCATTATTATTTTCGAGGATCCTTCTTATTTCATTGCTGAAATACTCCGCAGTACCTTCAGCTAAATCTGTTTCCATGATGTTTCCATATTCATCCGGAAATTCTGCCTTCCATTTTTCATACCAGAATTTTGCGTCGGACAGATGCCCATTCATATCTTCTTCTGTTTCTGAACGCAGTGCAGAATATAAGCTATTGTATATCATCGTTCGCAATACTCTGGGCTCTTCATTCAAAGGATATTTCGAAGCGCGCATATTCCCCGCATTTTCATCCGCATCACTCTTAACTATTGTATCTTTCAACTTCCAATCAGGCTGCGTATAAAAATGAAATGCTTCATGCATTAGAGTAATAAATCCTCCCATACGGTCTGCCTCTGAGAAATGTTCGCTTAATTTTGCTAAATTCATGACAGTTACCGGTTCTCCTTTATACTTGGATTTTTTATACAAACTGGGAGCATTTTGCAGCGTAAGTAAATCTTTCTGCAATTCATCCTCATTTTGCGTATCAGTAATTTCCTCATACCGCTCCGCCGATACCGCATAGTGCTTATTTCCATTTGTGATCACCTGACTATAGTACTGAGGATTTATACCGGGCCAGATTTCAGGAATCACGGGCAGTATTTTACTAAGATATCCTTGGTAGATTGCAGCGGCTTCTTTAAGCTCTTCATCACTTACACTTTTAAACGTTAGACTATACATCACGTCGGAATCTGATGTTTCTTTATTCGATTTTTCATCTGCTTTTTCGGAAACAGGGGTATTTCCTTGTTCATTTTTACTTGTTGAACATCCGAACAAGGAGAGGCATAACCCAATACATATCAAAAAAGCCAATCCTGAATTTATTATTTTTTTCATATCCATAACCCTTCTTTCTGTGTTTGATGTTTTTAATATACTTATTTGGTACTTATTTGGCCATCGTGTTAACTCATGATAGGTCAATATCGAAGTGTTGCAAGCCTGATTGTCGTTGACCACCTCCACGGCAAATGATTATGCTTTGCAGGACGAAGATGAGCGCTCAATTCTGTCCGAACCCACACAAACAACAAAACGCAAACGATATGTAATACCTGCCGTACTGATGTATGGCTTTGAGGTACTCAATGTACCTTTACCGGATACCGGCCAAGATGCAAGATCACTGTCTTTGCATATGTCGGAGCCGTTTGATACCTGGGAGCTCGGACTTTGCAAGCGAATCCCTCTGTAAAGTCACGGTGCGCACCGAACCGCTCTGTATCTTGCTGTTAGCCGCTCCCGTCATAGTCAGAACCAATGTACGTACCGGTAACTAGCAATGCCGACGTCACGATCAGTAGTTTCTTCATGATGAATCCCTCCATAAATAATTAAGATTTGTTCTTATGTGTGTATTATATCTTGGAATACTTAAGAATCGGCTATTGAAATTCTGAAGAAAACTTAAGAGTTGCCGTTTGAGGTGATTTTTTATTCATAATGCGCTATAATGAAAATGGAGAGGGGAGTATCCCAGTGGAAAAAACAAAAATTCTCTTTGCGGATGACGATCCGGAAATCCGTGAGGTAGTTCGTATACTGCTGGAAAGCGAAGGGTTCAGTGTAACGGAAGCGGTGAATGGAAGGGAAGCGGTCGAAAAAGCGGTCGAAAGCATTGACTTGGTTATTTTGGATGTCATGATGCCGGGATGTTCCGGTTTCTCAGCCTGCGTGGAAATTCGGCAAAAGCTGATGGTTCCGATCCTCTTTCTGACCGCAAAATCACAGGACGGTGATAAGCTCCTTGGGTTTTCCTCGGGCGGAGATGATTATTTGGTAAAGCCGTTTTCCTATACGGAGCTCATCGCAAGAGTGAAAGCCATGCTGCGTCGGTATCTTGTATATCGCAATAAAGACAACGCCGACCATGAGGATTTCATTTTCATAAAAGACTTATGTGTTAATAAGGAATACAACGAAGTTTTAAAGGCCGGAGTTGAAATTCTTTGCACGGATTTAGAGTATAAGATATTACTCTTGCTGGCAAAAAATAAAAAGAAGATATTCTCCGCCAGAAATATCTATGAAAGTGTGTGGGAGGAGCCCTATTTTTATCAGTCCAGCAATACGGTTATGGTGCATATCAGAAATCTCCGCAAAAAGCTGGAGGATGATCCGAAGAATCCCAGCTACATCACCAATGTCTGGGGAAAGGGGTACCGCATTGACTAATCTGTTTGTGAAAAATCGGCTTGGATGGGAGCTGCTGCTTGCAGCACTGCTTTCCATACTAATGGGCATTGGTGTTTACTGGATAGTGTCGAGTGCCGCAATTGACATCATCGATACCCGTACGCATAGGGAAGCAGAAACGGTTGCAGAGTTGTTTCAGGAGTATGTAAGCAGCAATCAGATTGCTTCCACAGATAAGATATCTCTCGATGCATGGACATAAGACAATCGATATCTTGATTTGGAGCTGTACGAAAATGATCGCATCTTTTATCAATTCCACGGCGGAAGAAATAACGTCTATGAGGACGGACACAGCGAATATCTCATCTGTGAGGACGAGTTTGACATTGTGTTCAAGGACAAAACTGTCCAGGCCGTCGTTTACATCTATTCCGGTATGAAGGAGTATTTGGCCGCAGAGGTGCTGGCAGCCGCGTTTGGCGCACTTTTCGCTTTTGTGTTGTTATTGCTGTTCGTTCGCGGTAAGGCGAGGTACATTGCGCTATTAAGTGACGAATTAAAAATATTGGAAAGCGGAAATCTAAACTATGCGATTACGATCAAGGGGAAAGACGAGTTGATGGATCTGGCGCAGGGGATAGACGATATGCGTATTGCCTTTATCGAACGGCAAAACAGTGAGGAGAAGGCACGGGATGCAAACAGTGAGCTGATAACGGCCATGTCACATGACCTCCGATCCCCGCTCACCTCCCTGATCGGGTATCTCGACATTCTGCGGTTGGGAAAATACGAGGGGGACGTCCAATTTAATAAATTTCTGGAGGGCGCATACAAAAAAACCTATCAGATAAAGGAACTATCCGATAAGCTGTTTGAGTATTTCCTGGTTTATGGAGAAAATCCGGAGGACACGCAGCTACAGGTCTATGATGGACAGGAGCTGATGGAACAAATCGTTGCTGAAAGCGTATTTGAGCTGCGGGGTGACGGGTATCTTGTTGATTACAGGCCGGCTGAGGATTCCTTTATCCTTCCGGCTAATATAGATTTGCTGCGCAGGGCATTTGATAATGTATTTTCGAATATTCGCAAGTATGGCGACCCGGATAAGAAGATATCCGTCGTATGGGAAACAAGTAAGGATACATTGACAATTAATTTTACGAATTATATTGATAAGCGTAATATGATAACGGAAAGCACAGGAATCGGCGTGAAAGTCTGTGAGATGGCGATGAGCATACATGGAGGGCGGTATCAGCACTGGAACTCGGGAGATCAATATTTGTCCACCATGACACTGCCACTGCGAGGCTGATGTTAGACGGTGCGAGTCTAAATCTGGAGTGAAAGCAGCGGAGATTTATCCCCGCTGCCTTGTTTTTTTCTGCCGTTGTTATTATCCCCTCGATTTTAAGGAATAATTCACACGGCGACAATGCAAAGTCTAAATGTCAAACTCTATTTTTAATGTCAGACTTTATTTTTATTGTTAAACCGCTGGAATCCGCAGATAGCCGCCCGGATGCTCCGCCAGTGACCGAGCTTACCCTCCGCGTTTCGAACGCGGCTTGCAGATGGGAGAAGCAATGTTGGTAGCGTACACCGCCAAATTTATCCCCTGTCTTGCCTTACCCGCCGAAAAAGAAAAGCCTGTGGGAATCTATGGGCAGCGACATTTACGGTATCTGAAGGAACATCGCAGGGTTATTTATACCAATCTTCTCACAAACGGCAGGCTGAACGCTTATCTTGCCGATATGGACAGACAGGCAAGGGAATGGTTTCAAATGCTTGTAGGGTAGATGAAACAGATACAGGGAATAACGGAGCAATTGAAAGCTGATAGCCCTATGGAGTGGATGCAGAGGATGAATAACATTCGGGCGTGTGCTATGGAGATTGTAGAGAAAGAAGTCATTTACGCATAATTATCAAGCGGCAGGGTTAATCCTTTGTCGCTTTTTCTTTTCGGGGAGTTCCAATTAAACGAGTATACAGTTCTGATTATAAGAGGAAATATTTCTTGCTATAAGATATAATAGTTCGTAAAATGAGCCGGACGTTAAGATGCTGAGGCAATGAAATGTGAGCAATCACAAATCATAGGCTCTTTCTTTTTTATATAAAAGATTAGACAAGTCCGTCAAAAAAAAACGGTTTCAAATATCAGTTTGTTTATTAGACTTGACGAAACACTATTAGTTATGATACTATTAGATATAAATGGAGGTGGATAATTAGATGGATCTTATCGTATTAGGACTTCTTATGATTCGAAACTGTACTATTTATGAGATGAGAAAAGCCATTGAAACAAACTTGACAAATATTAGCAGCAATAGCATAGGGAGTATACAGGCTGCGGTGAAAAAACTGTTGGGCAAAAATATGATACGGTTTAACGAATATGTAGAAAATAGCGTTAATAAGAAAGTATATGAAATTACTGATGAGGGTAAAGTATATTTTTATGACAGTATTTCAAAGCCCATGCTTTATAAGGAAAAGAGCATGGAACTGAGCAAATTTTTCTTTATGGGTTTTGTCGAAAAAAGTAAACGGTTGACGCTCATTGAATCATATATTGAGGAGTTAGAAAATGAACTTGCTACTCTTGAACAGGTTGAATCAGCTGTTGATTCTAAGCCTGATTTTGACGAGAGTTATGTATTGGCACTGCAGGAGAAAGGTGCTACAAGTGAATTAACGGTTACTGATGTGCAAGAAATCGCTTTATTTCAGTGTGCGATGCTTGATTTGTCTATAGCTAAAATAAAGTTTGAAATCCAATGGTTTGAAAATTTCAAACAGAATTTATAATGAGGGAAGGCGTATTTATTATGAAAAAAGAAGGACAGAAAATTTTCAAGGAGAAATTAGATGAATTATTTAAAGAGACAACTAAATCATCTATGATTCATGAATGTACGATGCATGTAGAGAATGGAGACGGTGGTTTTATATGGAACAAGGGGTACTATTGATTCTATTATGAATTTAGCCAGTGTTACCAAACTTTTTACAACAACCTGCATTATCAATCTCATGCAACAAGGAAGGCTTTCTCTAAATGATAAACTTAGTAAGTATTTTGGGCAAGAGCTTTTAGATGGAATTCATATTTACAAAGGGAAAGATTATTCCAACGAAATAACAGTTGAAAATCTTTTATTTCAAAATACGGGATTTCCTGATGTTTTTGCAATGGGAAAGAATAATTTGAATAAAAGGATGCGACAGGAAGATTTTAAATTAAGCTTAGAAGATTATGTTCAGATTGCAAAAGAAAACAAAAAGAAATTTGCTCCGGGAACACTAAGGAAAGCACATTATTCGGATTTGAATTTTGAAATGTTAGGAAAGATTATTGAGCAGCTAGAAGAAAGCAGTCTTCACGATGCATATAAAAAGTATGTTTTTAGCCCTCTTGGTTTGCAGCATACATATTTAATGGAAAACGAAAGTGATTATTGTGCAGACATGTTTTATAAAGATAAAGCATTGCATTTACCGAATTTATGGATTAGTATTCCTGCTTGTGGAGGGTGCATGAGTACCTCTAAGGAAACAATGATTTTTTTAAAAGCCTTTTTTAAGGGTGAACTATTTGATACTAGTATATTTGAGAAGGAGCACAGATGGAAAATACCAAATGGATGCGATGCCAAGTCTGTGGAAATAAAACCCGTGACAGGATGCGATGACAGCATTATTTATATTAGATGAATACAGGAGGTAAATTTATGATAGCAATATTTGGAGCTATTCTATTTATAATAGTAGCAGTTATGAGTATACTTGTAATTTTGGGCTTACCTTTAGGTGAGTTTACTATGGGAGGTCGGTATAAGGTACTACCCAAACAACTTAGGTTTGTTGCGATAATTTGTTTTTTTATTCAAATATTTGCTATTATTATCATTTTGCAGATGGGTGGGTTTTTAACTTTATGGTTTTCCCAAAAAGTGACAAAGTATATATGCATATTTTTTGCTGTGTATTTATCCATAAATACAATTATGAATTTCTTATCCAATAGTAAAAAAGAAAAGTATTTTATGACACCTCTCTCCATTTTAGCAGCAATATGTTTTTGGGTTACAGCATTTAATAAATAGCTGAAAATAAGAACACCAGCTGGAATGGAGGTTATTATGGATAAAAAAGAATGGCTATTATGCCCTGTCTGCAAGAGTAAGACTCGGATAAGGTTACGGCAGGATACCGCACTGATAAATTTTCCGATGTTCTGCCTTAAGTGCAAACAAGAAACATTGGTGAATGTCCAACAATTAAATATGAGCGTTATCAAAGAGCCAGACGCAAAGACGCAGAGCCGATAATTTGTGAGTATTGATATGCTCCCCTTAGAGTAGACAGAGGAAATAAAAAAACTGTCACATAAGGAGGAGCATATTTAATGGGACAACGAACGAAATATACATATGAAATGAAGCTGTCGGCTGTGATGAAGTATTTAGAAGGAAAAGCTTCCGTAGAAAGTATAGGTCGGGGCTTAGGAACAAATGGGTCAAGAATTGTTGAATGGGCGACAATATATCAAGCCTTGGGGGCAGAAGGCTTAAGAAGTGCCCCAAAGCTCAGTGCTTATTCTACAGAAACAAAACATAATGCGGTCTGTGAGTATCTCTCAGGAAAAGGAACTCTTCGTGAAATTCAAAAAAAATATGGGATTCGCTCAGATAAACAGCTGCGAAACTGGATAAAGCAGTATAATGGTCATAAAGAACTCCGTAACATCGGAGGTAACGGGAGTGAAATCTATATGACCAAGGGAAGAAAAACAACATATGAGGAACGCATTGAAATTGTGAGCTATTGCATTGAAAATGGCAAGGATTATGCCCAGACCATAGAAAAATACGGTGCGAGCTACCAGCAAATCTACACATGGGTTCGTAAATATGAGCAGGATGGAGCCAAAGGGCTGGCGGACAAGCGCGGCAAACGCAAGGATATTTCCGAAATGACGAAGGTTGAACGACTCCAGGCTGAGAATCGACTGTTGAAAGCTGAAATTAAACAAAAGGAAGTGGAGAACGCTATATTAAAAAAAGTCGAAGAGCTGGAAAGGAGGGGGTACTGAGCGGAGTTCGGCAGGAAAAGCTGTATCTGACAGTGCAGGCGCTTTCTTACGAGTACCCAATTTCACAAGTTTGCGAAGTACTTAAGCTGAACCGCTCCAGCTATTACAAGTGGAAGCGTCGAGAAAAGAGCCATCGGGAGCTTGAAAACACAGCACTCTTGCACGAAATAGGTGCACTTTACGCAGAATTTAACTGCATATATGGCTATCGGCGGTTGGCGGACGAATACAATGCCCGAAATGGCACGAGTTACAATTACAAGCGATTTTACAGGCTTACACAGCTTGTGGGGCTGAAATCCATTATTCGTCGCAAGAATCCTAAATACCAGCGTTCCACGCCGGAGATAACTGCAGAAAACATCCTTAATAGAGACTTCACAGCCAAGAAGCCGAATGAGAAGTGGCTCACCGATGTGACGGAAATGAAGTACGGCAGCCGCGGCGAGAAGCTGTATCTCAGCGCTATTCTCGATCTCAAAGGGAGAGATATTGTTTCCTTTGCCATCGGCAGAAGCAACAACAATCAGCTGGTATTTGACACCTTTGATTTTACCGCATTGAACAAAGTCGCGTACGTTTAGCCGACTCTGATGGGGATTCATTTCTATCTCTTTTTCCTATGGGTGGTAGTATATCTACTCTTTCAGATAGACTTAAATCTGATATTATTACTTACCTGCCTAAAAAAGACTTGCCTTAATAATACCCTCGCAGAAGGGGATCTATGGAATATTCAGTTCGTACTATTTATGCGCTGCTCCGGTAGCCTACATTTGATGACTTTATTGGGCCAAAATTTCTGCTCCCACATTCCGGACACGCACATATGTCAATTTCAAATAGTTTCAATAGGATTTCTGCCGTAGTCAACCCCTCCAGCTCTGACAGGTACTGCCGGCCACCAATCAGGTTTCGGCACAGGGTCAGTTTCTCCTTCCTTACACGATTGCTTAACAATCCGTAATGGCGCATTCGAACGAACTGTCTGGGGAGCACATGCATCAGGAAGCGCCGTATAAACTCTACCCCGCTTACCGTAAGTTCTCTCCAACATCCATCATTGCGGTAATCCTTTATGCGGTAGGTTACCATGCTATCTGTCATGGATATAATCCGGTGGTTACTGATGGCAATTCGATGCGTATAACGTCCAAGATACTCCAATACAGCCTCCGGATTTTGAAATGTCTCTTTGCAGTAAGGAATCCACTCTTTCATATAGCAGGTATCTAGGAGGGTCTGTTGCTCATAACGGTTTCTATATTTGGAAGCACTTCCGACAAACTTAAGCTTCCCATTCTTTAGCAGTCCTTTGACACCGTCCATATACTTCCCTCGGAATAGTTTTGAAATCACTTTCACCGGAAGAAAGAAATCCTTCGCACTTTGCCTCCAATGTCCATCTGCGTCTAAACCGCCGCCAAGTGCTACCGCATGAATATTATGTAAAGCTTGTCATAATGTCCATTATGACAAGTTGGGTATTATGACAAGGGAAGCAAAATTGTCTGCTAATACAGGCAATTCCGCTCATTTCCCTTTACATAATGTCAGTGTCCAAGTGAGTTTAACCAACTTATCAAATCTTTGTCATCTGTCCAATCTTTCGATTTCGTATCACTTTTTGGAATCAATGATGGATTTCCATTAAGTTTTGCAAGGGCTTTGCGTTTCATTTCTACACTCGTTTTCGAATATATCTGTGTAACCTTCAAATCCGTATGTCCTAAAAAATCACGGATATATACTGGATTAATATCAGCTTCTGTCAGATGCATGGCTTTGCTGTGCCTGAAATGGGGAGCTCCCCATTTCAGGCATTATGGAGAGAGTTATCAAATGGTGAGTGATTGCTCTTAAAGCCGATATTGCCGATAGCCTTTGGACATCATGAGTAAAACACTCACCATTTTATCCTCACCGACTTAGGGAAATC
>Ga0153939_1000601_pt1 | contig 13634 bp, 10 predicted proteins | sample TSNJ023MetaG_FD_104734 | JGI IMG/M metagenome (GOLD analysis project Ga0153939, IMG submission 104734) | Attine ant fungus gardens microbial communities from New Jersey, USA - TSNJ023 MetaG | ecosystem: Host-associated > Fungi > Mycelium > Unclassified | place: USA: New Jersey, Brendan T. Byrne... | reverse complement strand
CTTAAATATTTTATTAAAACAGCTTTAAAGTCCGGGGTGCTCAACCGCCCGCGTGTTGTAATCTGTATTCCGTCAGGTGTCACCGAGGTCGAAAGACGCGCGGTGGAGGACGCGGCGAGACAAGCCGGATCCAATAATGTAGATCTGATCGAAGAGCCGATGGCGGCGGCGATTGGCGCCGGTTTGCCCGTTGGGGAGCCCACCGGCAGCATGGTTGTCGATGTCGGCGGCGGTACATCGGAGGTTGCGGTCATATCCCTCGGCGATATCGTAACGGCGGTCTCGGTGAGAATGGCGGGCGACAAATACGACGAGGCGATTGTTACCTATGTCAAGAAAAAGTACAACCTGCTCATTGGTGAAAGAACCGCTGAGGAAATCAAGGTCAAAATCGGCTCGGCTTTCCCGACAGAGGATACGCTCAATTCCTTTGTGGAGATCAAGGGACGCAATCTGTTGGACGGCCTGCCGAAAAACGTGACCATCCATGCCGATGAGGTGCGCGAGGCGCTGTCGGACAGTGTCATGACGGTGGTTGACGCCATCAAGGACACGCTTGAAAAAACACCTCCGGAGCTTGCGGCCGACATCATTGACAGGGGCATCATGCTCACAGGGGGCGGCGCCTTACTGAGAGGGTTTGACAAGCTGGTGTCGCAGGAGACAGGCATACCCGTCAATATTGCGGAGAGGCCGCTGGACTGCGTCGTTGAGGGGACGGGGAAAAGCCTGGAAGTCGATTTGCCCAAGTCATACAGAAGGGCCAATAAGAAGAGATAGTATTTAGGCTGATACAGTGCGGTCACATGACACGGACTGCCGCGGTAACAATTCCCCGGTGTTTGTGTGGTGCCGTCTCTGTTCAGCCTTTTCCATGAGGAAGTATTTCACTTAGGAAGGAAACGCTGCATGAAGGGATTTTTTAAAACTAATACATTTAAAATCATGCTGATCATCGTCATGGTGCTGTTGATCATCATCATTTATACGGCAGCGGCGGGAGGGTCGTTTCTGTCGGATACCCTGGGCTTTGTTACGACACCGATGCAAAAAGTCAGTGTGGCCGCTGCAGACAGCGCCAGTGAGTTTTTGAATTTGGATGCTCTGAGCGCAGAAGAGCTCAAGGCAATGGTTGAACAGCTTTCCTCTGAGAACAGCGAATATCGAAGGATGCTTGTGGATTATTATGATAAAGAGCAGGAAAACGAACAGCTGCGCGCGCTTTTGGAAATTCAGGATGAAAACAAGGATGCCCAGTATGTACCGGCGTCGGTGATCCAAAGAGACCCCAGCGATGTTTTTTACGGCTTTGCCATTGATAAGGGTTCGCTGGCGGGCGTTAACGTTGGAGACCCCGTTATCGTGAGCCAGGGGCTGGTCGGAGTCGTCACGGAGGTCTACGCCACCACCAGTATGGTGACGTCCCTTTATTCCGAGGAGGTGAAGGTGGCCTCCATCTCGAAGGAACTGGATGAAAGCGGCGTGATTTCCAGCAATATCTACACGGTTGCAAACGGCACGCTGCGCATGAACTATCTGAAGAGCGATACGAAAATACACGAGGGCTCCATCATTACCACCTCCGGCGCCGGAGGGAACTTTCCAAAAGATCTGGTCATCGGATATGTTCTGAGCGTCGAGCAGTCGGAAAATGACATTTCCAAGTATGCCACCATACAGCCGTATGCCGATATAAAAAACGCGAAGGATGTCTTCGTGATGGTCGGTTTTCCCGGAAAGGATGCGGAAGGGCCGGACATCAATATCGAAAACCCTGTAACGGATGAGGATGCGGAGGCGCAGAAGTAATGGATTTAAACAAGCTGATGCGCTACCTTGCTTACACGCTTGAAATTTTTATCTTTTTTATGCTGCAGCAGACACCGGGTTTGTTTCCGGAAATCTTCGGGGCAAGGCCCATATTGCTGATACCGGTGGCCATCATGATTGCGATGTTTGAGCCCCAGATACCTGCGGTGGCCTTTGGCGTTTTCAGCGGGATCATGATGGATTTTGGCTTTGGAGGCATATTGGGTATCCATGCGTTGATCCTGACTTTTTTATGCTATGCGGTCAGCACGATTTCGCGAACGGTTCTAAGAGTCAATTTGGGTACGGCTATTATTACAGCAATCTGGACAACGGCCATCGTCATTTTGCTCGGGTGGTTTTTCCAGTATTTTCTCAAAGGATATACTGCACCGCTTTATGCACTGACAAGCCGGTATTTTTCACGGTTCTGTTATACAGTCCTGTTGTCGCCGATCATCTTCCTGATCAACAAGGGCGTTCTTGGGCTGATGCGGGCGCCGGAATAGACAAAGCAAAAAGGATGTGAAACGATGCAGCAGGGAACAGGAGAAAAGAAAAAGCGATACATTATACTAATATTATGCTTGATACTTATATTTGTCATATACGAGCTTCAGCTGTTTAACTGGCAGATCATCAACGGGGATAAATACGCCCAGGATTCCGCTAACCAAAGCATGGACAACATGAAGCTGAAGGCGGCCAGGGGACAAATACTGGATAAGGACGGCAATGTGCTGACGGGAAACATCAATACCTACTGTATCCAGTTCAATGCCATGACAATGGACACGAACCGCAACCCCGCGTTGATGCGGATTTTGGAGCTCCTGAATGAACAGGGAGAGGAGTGGACGGATAACCTTCCGATTGTTATTGACGAGGAGGGGAATTATGGGTTTGACGAGTCCAAGCCGTCGGAAATCAGATTTCTAAAAAGCAGCTCCATGCTGGATCTGCAGGAGTACGCCACGGCCGAGGACTGCATGAACGCGCTCATCAGCCGCTTTAACTGCGCGGGATACTCCAATGTGGCCACAAGAAGTCTTTTGTCCATCCGGTATTCCATGTTCAAGCAGGGCTTCAGCCAGACAAATCCCTATATCATTGCGCCGGATGTTTCGGTGGAAACGGTGGGCATTTTCAACCAGCTGGAAAGTGAGATCCCCGGAGTAGAAACCGGTGTAATGATTTCACGCCATTACGGCGAGGACCCCGCGACGGCACCGCATATTCTTGGCACCATCGGGGCGCTGAGCGATGTCCAGTATGAGAAGATAAAGGAGGACGATAACACATACTCCCTTCAAAACCTTGGCGGCTATTCGTATGACGACACCCGCGGGCAAAGCGGAATTGAGTCGGCGTTTGAAGAGGAGCTGCGTGGAACCAACGGTGTTATGAAAATCGAAACCGATTCCGCGGGAGGGCTTACAGGCAGAACCGTGCTGGAATCGCCGGTGCCCGGCAATACGGTACAGCTAACGCTGGATTCGGAATTACAGCGTGTGGCCAATGCCTCGCTTGAGAAAAATGTTTTGGCCAACACAAAATATCCCGACTCCAAGGGCGGGGCGGTGGCCATCGATATTAAAACAGGCGGTGTGCTGGCAGCTTCCAATTATCCGTCCTTTGATCTGGAACGGTACTACAGTGACAACGAGTATTATAATATGCTTGTAAACGATGAAGAAAATTATCCGCTGGTCAACAGGGCGATGGAAGGGGTGTATACCCCGGGCTCGGTTTTCAAACCGCTGGTTGCCATCGGTGCGCTGCAGGAAAGCGTAATCCGTACCGGCACAACCTATTATTGTGAGGGGTATCTGGATTTTGCCGGTTCAACCTATAACTGTCTGGGGACGCATGGCGATGTGAATGTTTACGGCGCTTTGCAGGATTCGTGCAACGTGTTCTTTTATCAAGCGGGCCGGGCCCTTACAATTAAGCGCATGGAGGTTTATGCCAATCTGTTTAGCCTGGGCGTGAAAACCGGTGTGGAGATCTCGGAGTCCAGCGGCCAGATGTCCAGTAAGGAGTATTATGAAGAGCAAACCGGCGGCAGCTGGACGGACGGCAATACCATCAATGCCGCCATCGGGCAGCAGGAGGATAAATTTACCCCGCTTCAGCTTGCCACTTACTGTGCGGCCATTGCCAACAACGGAGTTCGGTATGAGTCACATCTTTTGGACAAGGTTCTTGACTACACAGGAGAAACTGTCGTTTATCAATATGAACCCAAAGTTGCTGAGCCGGCCCAGGTTGATGCCTGGGTGATGGATGTGGTAAAAGACAGCATGCTCATGGTCAGTAAATATGGCACGGCCTCCGATGTGTTTGCAAATTATCCTGTGAATGTCTGCTCCAAAACCGGTACCGCCGAGAACTCCGGAAATCAGGCCGACAACCTGACCTTCATCGCCTATGCCCCGGCGGACGATCCGCAGATTGCGGTGGCCGTGGTGCTGGAGTATGCCGGTAAGCTCGATTATGCCCGTCAAGTGGCCAAGGACATGTTCGACCAATACTTCGGCTACGACGAGGATGGGGAGCCGGTGGAATCGCCCTCGCCCTCGCCGACCCCGGCGGAAACCACCGGCGGGCCCGATGCCAACGTGGGCGCTTTTTACGATCCCGAAAAGGACGTACCCAGCAAGATCCAGGAGGAAAGCAGCTCACTGGAGGATTCCTCCGCGCTGGAAAGCGGCGAAGGCGAGTAATACGGTTTCTGACGGAAACAGCATAGGGCTGCGGCTGACGGCGAATTACAAACAAACAGGCAAAAACTTATACAATTCAAACAAATCGGACGATAATTAATATTTATTTTTGACATAGTCTCCAACTTATGATAGAATGGAGACTGAGGTATCGTTATGGGAATATCGGCAGTGATCATATCGGGAAAAGGCGGTGTGGGCAAATCCACCATTACCGTGGGGCTCGGCAGGGCGCTCGCGGAAAAAGGCCGCAGGGTTTTGCTGGTGGATTGTGACGCAGGGCTTCGCAGTCTGGACCGCATGACCGGCGTGGAGCAGGAACTGGTATTTGACATTTCCGACGTGGTGCAGGGGCGCTGTGCCCCTGTGGACGCCATCTATCCCTGTGCGGAAGCGGAGCGGCTATACATGCTGCCGGCGCCGGCGTCGCCGCAGGATGCCGTGAAGCCGGCTGTGATGAAGCGTTTTGTTCCCTTACTGAAACGGTATTATGATTATGTTCTGCTGGACGCGCCTGCCGGTGTGGACAGGGCGGTGACAGCCGCAGCCTGTGCTGCGGAGAAGGCGCTGGTGGTGTGCAGTCCCGATCCGGTTTGCGTCCGCGGCTCCGTGGCCGTCCGCGAAATGCTGGACGAGCTGGGCGTCAGGAAAAAGGGATTGATCATCAACCGTTTTAATGGTGAGTTTTTTGATACCGTATCGGCTTATGCCGATCTGGATGCGGTGATCGATGACACCGGCATCCGGCTTTTGGGCGTGGTGCCGGAGGATTATTCCTTGGCCGCCGCGTATTTAAAAGGAAAAGCAGCGCCGGGCACACTGCGTGGGATGATGGCCATCAGCCGCATCACCGGACGTTTCGAAGGAGAAATGATACCGATCATTTTTTAGTGTTATGCAAGACCACCGAAAAGGCCCTTGCCTGTGTCGCCGGCTATGGTATATTTCCATACCGCAGGTGGGAAAATAGTTCTTGCCGGAACCGTTGTTCCGTGTACAGCGCTGAGGACATTTAAAGTTACAGCGGGGGTTTTGAAAAAGGAGTTTGTATTTTATTGTCTTGATTGGAGGGCAAATCAATGAACATCGCAATATCGGCACATGACGCAAAAAAGGAGCTTATGGTACAGTTCTGCATTGCGTACTGCGGCATATTAAGCCGCCATCAAATCTGCAGTACGGGTACGACGGGAAAAATGGTCTCAGAGGCCACCGGGCTTCAGATTCAGCGTTTTCTAAGCGGGTCACAGGGCGGCGACCAGCAGATTGCCGCGCGTATTTCCTGCAATGAGATCGACGTACTGCTGTTTTTCAGGGATCCGCTGAATCCCAAACCCCATGAACCCAACGACATGAACCTGCTGCGCCTGTGCGACATGCATAACATTCCGGTGGCGACAAATATCGCAACGGCCGAGGTGATCATTCACGGACTGGAACGCGGCGATCTGGATTGGCGTGAAATTTTAAGGGCTTGATTTCGAAGCCTTTTTGTACTATAATGGTGAAACATCGGCTGTGAAGAGAAGGAGTACCCCACAGATTTTCTCTAAAGAGAGAGGGCTGTATGCTGCAAGGTTCTTGTGAAAGCGTGGGGGAAGACATCTTGGAGCCTTACTTTGGCCTGTTGTAAAAGGCCGCTAAGGGAAGCTTCCGCTTCTGAAAAAGGGTGGCACCACGAAGATTACCTTCGTCCCTTTACAGGGGACGGAGGTTTTGTTTTATTGAAAGAGAGGATGAACGTAGTGGAACTGATAACAAAAGGGCCGAAAGGTACGGCGGATATTCTGCCGCCTGAGTCGAAAGGCTGGGTTTTGCTGGAATCTGTGCTGAAAAACGAAGCGGAGCTGAACGGATTTTCCGAGGTGCGTACCCCGCTTTTTGAGCATACGGAGCTTTTTCTGCGGGGCGTGGGTGATACCACCGACGTTGTGGAAAAGCAGATGTACACCTTTGAGGATAAGGGCGGGCGCTCTATCACGCTGCGGCCCGAGGGGACGGCGGGAGTCGTACGCGCCATGCTGGAAAGCGGCCATTACAACGGCGGTTATCCCATCAAGCTGTATTATGTGGCAAGCTGTTATCGCTATGAAAAGCCCCAAAAGGGCAGACTGCGTGAGCTTCACCAGTTTGGCGTAGAGGTCTTCGGAGCGGATTCTCCCGCGGCGGACGCCCAGGTTATCGCTCTCGGGAAATCGGCATTTGACCGTTTGGGGCTGAAAAATGTGCGCATCGAGCTCAATTCCATCGGCTGTCCCGACTGCCGTGCCAGATACCATGATGAGCTGCGCCGGTATTTCGGGCAGTACCGCGATCAGCTGTGTGACACCTGCCTGTCGCGCCTACAGCGCAATCCCATGCGGATTTTGGACTGCAAAAGCCCGGTGTGCGCCGAAATTTCCGCCGGAGCGCCGAAGATCATCGACTATATCTGCGACGACTGCCGGGAGCACTTTGACAGTGTAAAAGCCTGTCTTGATACAATCGGCATCGAATACACATTAAAACCTGAGCTTGTCCGGGGGCTGGATTATTACACACGCACCGTGTTTGAGTTCGTGTCGGGAGATATCGGGTCGCAAAGCGCCATCGGCGGAGGCGGACGGTATGACGGGCTTGTGGAGGAGCTGGGAGGAAAACCCACCTCAGGGCTGGGATTCGGCCTAGGGCTTGACCGGATCATGCTTGTGATGCAGGCCCAGGGGCTGGAGCTGCCGCAGCAGGGCAAATGCGAGCTGTACATTGCCCCCATGGGACAAGCCGCGCAGCAAAAGGCGTTTCAGATGGCGAACGCCCTGCATCACTGCGGCGTATCCGCAGACTTTGATATCTGTGGAAAGGGACTGAAAGCCCAGATGAAATACGCGGATAAAATTGGCGTGCGGTTTTCCCTTGTATTGGGTGACAATGAAATGAAGAGCGGTTTGGCTGAGCTGAAAAACATGAAAACGGGCGAAAAGGCCACTGTGCGTATCGGCGGGGATTTTACCGACGATTATTTGCAAAAGACGACGGAGTTGGAGGGCGGTCTGCTGTAACGCAGAGACTGTCTGTACGGATATATGTCATGCATTTACAGTAGGAGGAAGAGATGGAAAGTATACAGGGCTTAAAAAGGACAAAATACTGTGGGGAATTCCGCGTGAAGCATGCCGGGGAAAAAGCGGTGGTTTTCGGATGGGCGCAGCGGCAGCGTGACCTGGGCGGTCTCATCTTTATCGATTTACGTGACCGTACGGGAATTGTACAGCTGGCCTTTGACGATACCAGCGCGCGGGAGGTTTTTGACAAGGCGGCAAGCGTCAGAGGCGAATATGTACTGGCGGCTGTGGGGAAGGTTCGGGAGCGCTCGTCTAAAAACAAGGAGATCCCCACCGGCGAGGTTGAAATTTATGTCGAGGAGCTGCGCATTCTCGGCGTCAGTGACACCCCTCCCTTTGAAATACTGGACGACACCACCGCCAAAGAGGATGTGCGCCTGAAGTACCGTTACCTGGATTTGAGGCGGCCAAGCCTGCAAAACAATTTGCTGCTGCGCCATAAACTGGCGAACGCCACAAGAGACTATTTTGACAGAAACGGATTTATTGAAATTGAAACGCCGATCCTTATGAAATCCACACCTGAGGGCGCCCGGGACTTTCTTGTGCCCAGCCGCCTGCAAAAGGGCAGCTTTTATGCGCTGCCGCAGTCGCCGCAGCTGTATAAGCAGCTGACAATGGTGGCGGGCTTTGACCGCTATATCCAGCTTGCCCGCTGCTTTCGGGATGAGGACGCCCGTGCGGACCGCCAGCCGGAGTTTGTACAGATCGACATGGAAATGTCCTTTGTGGACCAGGATGATGTGCTGGAAATGACAGAGGGGTACATGCAGTATCTCTATAAAACCGTGATGGATATCGATATAGCGCTGCCGCTGCCCCGGATGACCTACCGGGATGCGATGGAGCGTTACGGCAGCGACAAACCCGATACCCGTTACGGTATGGAAATCTGCGACATCACCGATATCGTCCGGGACTGTGAATTCGGCGTGTTCGCGAATGCTGTAAAGGGCGGCGGCAGTGTACGGGCCATTGTGGCGAAGGACGCCGTGTCGCTCCTGACGCGCAAGGAAGTGGATAAGCTGACCGAAATGATGCGCGGCATCGGCGCAAAGGGCCTTGCGTGGGTGCGTATGACGCCCGATGGAGCCTCCGGCTCCTTCCTGAAGTTTATGGGTAATGAGGAAATGCAGAGGGTTTATGAGAAAACCGGAACGGAAACCGGTGACGTGTTGCTGATCATTGCCGACGTGAGCAATAAAAATGTACTGTCCCATCTTGGGGCACTGCGTATCGAGACCGCGAAAAGGCTTAATATCATCCCGAAGGACCAATACAATTTACTGTGGATAGTGGAAATGCCGTTTTTTGAACTGGATGAGGAAAGCGGCGAATGGGCGCCGATGCACCACGCTTTTACCGCGCCGATGGACGAATGTCTGCCCTATCTTGAAAGCGATAAGGGAAATGTGCGCGCAAAAGCCTATGACCTTGTGATCAATGGTGTCGAGCTGTGCAGCGGTTCCATCCGAATCACAGACAGCGCGCTGCAGTTGCGTATCTTTGATATTCTGGGCCTGACAAAAGAGCAGGCTGACGAGAAGTTCGGCTTCCTGCTGGAAGCCTTCCGTTACGGCGCGCCGCCGCATGGTGGTGTCGGCTTAGGTCTTGACCGCATTGCCATGACCATGCTGGGCTGTGATAATCTGCGTGATGTGGTGGCGTTCCCGAAGGTCGCCAGCATGACCGAACTGATGACGGAGGCGCCGTCCGCAGTGGATCCGAAGCAGCTGGAAGAGTTGGGTATCTCTATAAGTGGAGAAAAATAATTTCCAAAATTTTCCATGCCGTGGAACGTACAGCGATAATGGCAGAATTTACTAAGAGTCATGCCATGTTTTCTGCTGTGAAACGCTATAGGGGGCACAGTATATTTTGCGGTTAATCTTGATATTTTGACAAAATGAACACAACATGTAGTATTGAGGCGAGTTGACAAGAATAGCTGTGGGGGATATAATGGATACAGTAGGAAAGAGAAAAGATTACAGCAGTCCGCTTGGGCGGCTTGCTGTCTTTGTCCGCAGGCGTTCTGAACGGCACTTTGGCAATATTTATGAAAGAAGAAGGTTTTGTGCGTGGAAGAGATCATTAAAAGAAGTGGTGAAAAAGCAGCGTTTGACGCTTCAAAAATCCGGAATGCTATTTTTAAGGCAAATGTGAGAAACGCGACTGAAAAATTTGACGATAACGAGCTGGACCGTCTCACATCGGAAGTTGTGAGAAGTTTTGAAAACAGTAAAGAGATCCCCACTGTTGAGCAGATTCAGGATGTGGTGGAGGAGAAGTTGATCAAGGCCGGATATGCACAGACGGCAAAGGCGTATATTTTATACCGTGCGGAGCATCAGAAGCTTCGTGAGATGGATGACGAGCTGGTGAAAATCTACTCTTCCCTGACATTTGTGCCGTCGGAAGAGGATGATATGAAACGGGAAAACGCCAATGTCAATACGGACACGGCGATGGGTACCATGCTGAAGTATGGTTCAGAGGGCGCAAAAAGCTTCTATGACAAGTATGTCATTCCCCCGCATATTGCGAAGGCCCACGCGGACGGAGACATACAGATTCACGACAAGGACTTTTACACATTGACGGAAACCTGCTGTCAGATCGATTTGATCAAGCTTTTCAGCGGCGGCTTCTCCACCGGGCACGGCTATTTGCGCGAGCCCAATGACATCCGCAGCTATGCGGCTCTTGCCTGTATCGCGATACAGGCAAACCAAAATGAGATGCATGGCGGACAGAGCGTACCGAATTTCGACTATTCGATGGCAAAGGGTGTCGACAAAACCTACCATAAAGAATTTTACGGGGCGCTTACAGATTTTTTTCGCGTCGCAAAGGCCATGCCCTATGACGATGTGAAGAAGATGGTGGATGCCGTCAGGGAGCATGTCGGCCGCCGTGTTACCATTGATACGGTCGATTCGATAAGAGATGAGATCGCCAAGTTTCTGCCGCAGCATCAGTGCGAAAACGGTTTTGAACAGATCATAGCTGAAGAAGTGGACGATGCACTCTCCTATGCGAAGGAAACCGCCTGGCGAGAAACCGATAAGGCCACCTTCCAAGCGATGGAGGCGTTGGTGCACAACCTCAATACGATGAATTCCCGCGCGGGCGCACAGGTGCCGTTCAGTTCCCTCAATTATGGGACCGATGTGAGCGAGCAGGGCAGGATGGTGATCCGCAATCTGCTGCTGGCCACAGAGGAGGGACTTGGCGACGGTGAAACCCCTATTTTCCCAATCCAGATTTTTAAGGTCAAGGAGGGCGTCAACTACAACGAAGACGACCCGAACTACGACTTGTTTAAGCTGTCCATGCGCGTGTCGGCGAAACGCTTGTTTCCCAATTTCAGCTTTCTGGACGCACCGTTCAACCTTCAGTATTACAAAGAAGGAGATTATAACAGCGAGGTGGCTTACATGGGCTGCCGGACAAGGGTCATGCAGAACAGCTACGATCCGGACCGTTCGGTGACCTGCGGCAGGGGAAACCTGAGCTTTACCTCCATCAACCTTCCCCGGATCGGGATCGAGGCCAAGGGCGATACAAAGCGCTTTTATCAGCTTTTGGATGAACGCATCGACCTTTCCATCGAGCAGCTACAGCATCGCTTTAAAATCCAGTGCAGCAAAAAAGCGTATAACTACCCGTTCCTGATGGGACAGGGTGTGTGGATCAACGCCGAAAAACTGCAGCGGAACGACTCGGTCGCCGAGGTGCTGAAGCACGGCACGTTAACCATCGGGTTCATTGGCCTTGCTGAGACGCTGAAAGCGCTGACCGGAAAGCATCATGGGGAGAGCGCGAAAAGCTATCAGCTGGGGCTTGACATCATCGGCCATATGCGTAAGCGTATGGATGATATGGCGGAAAAAACAAAACTGAACTGGACGCTGATCGCCACACCTGCCGAAGGCCTGAGCGGCCGCTTTATCGCAATTGACAAGAAAAAGTACGGAATTATCAAGGGTGTTACCGACCGGGAGTACTACACCAATTCCTTTCATGTACCGGTCTACTACAAAATGAACGCCTTTGAAAAGATACAGAGGGAAGCGCCCTTTCATGCGCTGACAAATGCGGGACATATCAGCTATGTGGAGCTGGACGGCGATACCTGCAAGAACATCGACGCCTTTGAAAGCATCATTAAATGCATGAAGGAGGCGGGCATCGGTTACGGTTCGGTGAATCATCCGGTGGACCGTGACCCGGTGTGCGGATACAACGGCATCATCGACGAAACCTGTCCCCGCTGCGGCAGAAAAGCCGGTGAGGGCGTACCGCTTAGGAAGCTGATTGACCTTCGAAAAAAGTGCCACGACGTGCCCGATTATTCCAGCTATAAGGGTATTTGACACTGTGTCGGGCGGAAACTGAAGGCCTGCGGACCCATATGACTGTTCAGGGAAAATGACAATGAAACAGAAAATCTAATCAAAAGGAGATCTATCATGGCGAAAAAAATAACTGAAGAAATCATCATCGGTGAAGGCAGGGATTTTGAGCGTATCCGCAGGATTACCGGATATCTTGTCGGCACCATTGACCGTTGGAACAACGCCAAGCGTGCAGAGGAAAAGGACAGGGTCAAGCACACGCTGCAGTCGGCTCCGGCAAAAAAGCCGATGGTCAAGAAGGCTCCGGTGAAAAAAGCGGCAAAAAGCAAGGTGAATACGCTGAGAGTATAAGAGATTCCCTCTTTAGCATAGACTTCTGTCCGGTTCCGGATGGGAGGCCCAAAGATTGCCGCTTTAGAGCGGCAATCTTTTTTATACAGGAAGGACAAGAAAATGAAACTGAAGCTATCAGGCGTAGTAGAGGAATCGATTACCGACGGGAGAGGAATCCGCTATACGGTATTCACACAAGGTTGTCCGCATCACTGCAAGGGCTGCCATAACCCGCAGACATGGCCCTTTGAAGGCGGTGAAGAGAAGGAAGTGGAAGAGATATACCGCGATTTTATAAAAAATCCGCTTTTAAAGGGCATTACCTTCAGCGGGGGAGAGCCCTTCTGCCAGCCGGCGCCTCTTTGTGAACTGGCGCGCCTTGTCCATCAGGGAGGAAAGGATGTAACAGTCTATTCCGGCTTCACATATGAACAGTTGCTGGGGATGCGGAACGATGCGGTAAAAGCCCTGTTGGATGAAACGGACGTGTTGGTGGACGGCCTTTTTATCGAAGAACAGAAAAACCTGGAGCTGTATTTTCGCGGAAGCGAGAACCAGCGGTTGATTGACATGAAAAAAACGCGCGCGAGCGGGACGGTGACGTTGTTGGAGCTTTAGAAACATAAAAAGCCGGCGCTTTCTGTTGTACTTCACGGGCTTCTAAAAAGAGACGGAGCGGACGGTATCCGGTAAAGAATACAGGGCTTCTCTGTTTTCCTGCGTGTTTCCATAAATTCACGAAATGGTAATTGATTAATGGACAGAATTGTGATAAGATGGTAAACAGGAAACTAAGTTTATTTTTTCACAAATAGCCCCAAAAGGCGGAAGGAGACAGATAGAATGACAAATAACAAAATCGTTATCAGCTGGCTTGACGAGATGAAATCCCTTGTCACTCCCAGTGGCGTTGTGTGGATTGACGGCTCGGAAGAACAGCTTGAAGCACTGCGCAAGGAAGCCTGTGAGACAGGTGAAATACTAAAGCTCAATGAAGAGAAGCTTCCGGGCTGCTACCTGCACCGCACAGCGGTCAATGACGTTGCCCGTGTGGAGGATAGAACCTTCATCTGCTCGAAGGATGAAAAGGACGCAGGTCCCACCAACCATTGGAAGGCGCCCGAGGAAGCATACAAAATGCTTTTCGATATCGCAAGAGGCAGCTACAAGGGCCGCACCATGTATATCATCCCGTATTCCATGGGACCGGTTGGCTCCCCGCTTGCCAAAATCGGCCTTGAGGTGACAGACTCCATTTATGTTGTACTGAACATGGCCATCATGGCAAGAGTCGGTAAAAAAGT
>Ga0153939_1000592_pt1 | contig 13755 bp, 13 predicted proteins | sample TSNJ023MetaG_FD_104734 | JGI IMG/M metagenome (GOLD analysis project Ga0153939, IMG submission 104734) | Attine ant fungus gardens microbial communities from New Jersey, USA - TSNJ023 MetaG | ecosystem: Host-associated > Fungi > Mycelium > Unclassified | place: USA: New Jersey, Brendan T. Byrne... | reverse complement strand
TTCGCCGCTGTCGATTTCTGGTGCGCTCCGGAAATGAAAGAGTGCTCCACATCCCGTGCAATTTTGACTAGTTTGTGCTGAATTTGAAAGGCCTCTTCGCTCTTTGGATTCGGCTGCTGACCCGCCGTATTCAGCCCATCCATCCTGCCGCTGTTGGACATTTTGACATATGTGAGGTCAATCGCCTCATGATGGATCTGTACGACGTTCGTTTCCTGCTCCCTTGCGGCGTGTGAGGCTACGGGTGCTGTTGCGGATGCCTGCTCGGAAATGTCCGGCTGTGCCGGCGCCGGGTAGTCGTAAAGTACCGCGGTGGGAAACTCGAAATTGCTTGTGCGCTTTCCGCCGTTCAACCCGCCGATCATACTGAGCAGCGGCGTTTTAACGGGGTCCGCTGTAAATAGTTCTCCTGCATAGTTGGGCAAATTCCATGTGGTGCCCAGTCCTGTTACTTGTGGCATATATTTTCATCCTTTCGTTATCAGAGGAACACGCCGGCCTCCGCCGCTTCTTGCTTGATGGCGATGGCTTCCGTGCGGTTCCCGGTTTTATTTGCATTGTCATAGCGTTCCTGATAGTCGCTTTCGTCGGTGGAAGGGTCAACCGAACCCTGTCCGGGCACCAGGCCCTTGAAGGTTCCGCCCTTCTTATCCGCTTCAAACAAATAGCCGTCAGATTCCTTCAGCGCCTTAACGGCTGCTGCGATATCCGCCTGCTGGTTTTTGCTCTCTTTCAGCGCATCAGTGTCCAGCAGTGCCGCAATCGCCTTTGGGTTTTTACCCTTCGCCGCCGTCAGCTCCTGCGCGATCAGCGCGTCAAAGGCCTGGCCCGCCAGCTGCTGCTGATATTCTGTTTCTTTAACGGCCATTTCAGCTTGCAGCTTTGTGATCTGCTCCTGCAGGTCCCCCACATTGACACTATCAAAGCCTTTCAGCTTCTCCTGTACCTCTGTAAGCTGTGCTTGCAGATTGCCGCGGTCAGCCTCCAGCTTTTCAGTTGCTTGCTTGTGTTTTCCGATCTCCGAACTGTGCTGATTGAGGATTTTATCAATCGTTTCTTTTTCCAGTCCGAAGTCTTCTAAAAATTTACGTTCCATGTTAATCCTTTCCTCCGCTTCGCTTTGATGGCGGGGGTCGCCTCCCCTGCGGTGTCGTAGTTTCGCGACTTCGACCCGGTCAAAATTGGTATGAAAAAAGCGCGTCGCACGGAGTAATCCATGAAACACGCTTGTCATATTAAGTTAAAAGCTGTCAGGCTTTAAAAAATGGCTTGATGTCAAAATCCGACCGGATGATAACGCCGAAGTCTTTGTCATTCAGCACTTTGACACTGCTGCCGGATCGCATATATTCCTGAATCTCGGAGCCGTCTACATCCACGGAAACCAGCTTCTTTTGCATATCAGGAATATGCTTTTCCAGAGCCGTACACTGTTCACTAAAAACATTCTTGTCATAGATATTACAGATCGCGTATTCGTACATATTCCTCACTCCAATCCAAATTGCTTATTTACCTGACGATTCGGTCTGGTAGAACTGTCAATGATTGCTTTGTAGACATCGTCATTCGTTTGGTATTGTTTGCTGTATTTCTCGAAATAAAAATCGAAATCCAGTAGGGGCCGGTCTTGGCTCAGTTGTTCTGCAGCTTTGGTATCCCGCATCATGTTTCTGGCCTGCTGTTTGTATGTATTTCGTAAATCATGGGCCTGCATTGCCTGCTCTTTCAGAGGCTTACTGTTATCAATGAGTGATGTAATGTTTTTGTCATGTGCGTTGTACCAGCTGCGAACCTCGCCGTTACTGAATTTCGCGTTCATTTTACGTGAGTAGTCAAGTTGATTCATAGTCGCTTGTTTTTCGGCTTTTAAATCCTCCCACCTCTCAGTATTATTATACTTCATATCCTGGAAATCAGCAAATGTTTCCGGGCTATTTTTGTCATAAATAAGCTTGTATTTTTTATACTGCTCTTTATCCGCTGTTTCGTTCTCACGCATCTTCATGAGAATTCCGGCGTCTTCCTCGCCGTACTTGTCAACGACATATTTTTTATACCATTCTTCATAGTTCATATTGCGAGGCACATAGTAAGATTTACCGGTTTTAGGATCTCTAGCGAAGCGTTCACCGATTTTCTCCACGTCTTTGTGATAAGGCGCCGTGCAGCACCGGCACCACGGGTGGAAGGGGTTTGCCGTCACGCCGGATTCATAATCAGACATCGCGAAATTTTTACCATCCATTGACCCGCAGCGACTACAAGTCTCCCCATCCAGTGATGCAACCACCTCATACCGTTCAACTTCTAAATCCTCATAACATTTCTTCTGGGATTCAGCCTGTGTGTGGGAAAGCTCCGTCATGACCAGTCGTCCCGACTGTTTTTTACTCACTTCCAGCTTCTTTGATATATTTTTAATCGCGGCATCTGGCGAATCTCCTCTGATGATCGTCTGCGTCAATTCCGTCTGAGCCGTATTGATAAGTTTTTCTTTGTCCATCCAAATCCGATCGCTGAAAGTCCTGGCGTCCGTTGACCACGGTTTCGATACCACCTGATTCAGTTGCGCCGTACTCAGGCCTTGCATCTTCTGTCCAACCCCGACACCTTTCTGTATCTCAAAGGCTGTTCGATAATACCCTTCGGAATAGATTTTTTTAAGCAGCGTATCAATGCCATCCAGCTGGTTCCCGTACAGCACTTCAATTTTTTGTTGTATATCGGTCTTCAACGCTTCCAATCTCGACACATGGAACCGGGACGAGGCGTTTTCAAGCTGTTTCATCCACTTTTGATTCAAGGCGTTTTCTTCACCGTATTGTATGTATTCTTCCACCCGCCAGCGGAACTCTTTCAGTTCACGCGTGTTCAGCATTTTTTTAGCCTCAGTAAGACTGATCTCGTTATTTTTTGCAAAGCGCTGATACCATACCGAAATATCCTGCTCAACGCTTGCCATCGCTTTTATATAATCGCGTTCGAGCCTTTCAAAGTATTCGATCCCGTGATCGTGCAAAGCGGATTCAAGCAGTTCAACCCTTTTTCTCCAATACTCCGCGTTCACCATTCATTCCACCACTCTCTAGTCGAGGTTGAAAAGCGTCTTGGTATTCCAGATCTCTTTCATCCTCACCTCTCTGCTTTTCCAACTTTTCCAGCTCACTTTCCACATTTTTTACATATGGGTGCTGTGCCACCAAAGTTTCGTCGGATAGGATGCCCACGGAATTTTTGATATCCTGAATGACTTCTGATTCACTGATGATAGTGTCGCGGTTAAATATCACCTCAACGGAATCATGTGTAAAGTCTCCCAGATCGGCGTTGTATAGGTATACCTTCACAAATTCAAGCAGTTCCTCAAAGGCCGCCTGATACTCTGTTTCCATCCTGTTCGCGTCCAAATCGATGTCGTTCAGCACCGACTTGATATTCATCTGGTTCGGGGAACCGGTTGTACGTAAATCCGTGGCGTCATATCCCATCGCGTTCGAGATTAAGGCTCGTTTGAATATTTCCAAAATGGCCTTATAGTTTTCGGAATTGACCTTGACCTCCAGTGCAGTAACACCGCCTTTTGCATCGCTGGTTGACCGCACCTTCACCACACCGAACTGAGTGAGATTCTGGCGGAACTCGCCTAAATCCGTACCTTCAGCATTCTCAATGACAAGAATTGTATTTCGGTAATCCTCCTGCATATTGTTCTGAAAGTCCGAAATGATGGCGTTTATTCCATCTTGCAAACCCTTCAGGCGCTGGATCAGCGGAATCTCCTGGCTATTGTACCGTAAGGGGATGAGCGGAACCTTGCCCCAGTTGTAGCTATCAGAACCGCCTTCGTTATTTTCAAAAACAATGTAGTCCTTTTTGTTGCGATATGAATCGGGAACCAGTTCGCCCTGATCCAGCTCATAATACTCGACGCCTTCCGGTCGATAAACCTCTACACGCTCAATGATCCTCCGGCTGAACCCTTCATACACCTCCGTTTGATAAATCCGGACAGCTAAATCCAGTTTCGTATGCTCAGAATCGGCCCAAAAGGGCAGAATCTCATGGCTTTTGAAAAACGTAAACTGTAGGCTGCCGTCCTTAGCATAAAACGGGTATATCCAAGCAATCGCGCCGTTAAGGGAGGCTTCGCTTGCATTCCGGAACATCCGCTGAAATTTACCGCTAAACACCTTTTTCAGTGTCTCTGTGTAATCCTTATTTTCCGATTCGAATGTCAGCGGCTTACCCACCAGATAGTTTACCTTTTGATCCACCATCTTTGCATACTGGTTATCGATCTTCCGGTTATTTGGTAGGTTCTTAACTTCCACAAGAGCGCCGTCTTTACCGATTGCGGTTCGCTTTCGCTTCAATATGTCATGGCGGCTATGGTAGTACCGTTCTCCCAAAAAGGATTGTTTACGCATAGCAGACCGCTTCCAGCGCGCAATCTCCTGTTCCAAAAACTCTTTATCCGTCATGCTCGTACCGGCACCAGCCGATATGATCTTCCCGATTTTACGCATTATATCTGTAAATATCATCTGTATCATCCTCAACTGAAACTGTATATTGCACCGCGCATAAGGTCTTCCACCCCATATCGCATGGCGTCCATCAAATGGTTAAAATCATCAACAGGCTTATTCAGCTTTTTTCCAAATCTGTCTTCATCCCATGTATAATTGCTGATCTCAGTCAGGAAGTTCACGCAACGAGGGTGGATGATAATCCGGAAATCAGAGATATAGTCAATGCCGTTGTTAATGCTGTCCTTGCCTTTACGCGCGGCACGAATCCTTGTCAGCCCCAGTTCGTACAACCGGTCTATGGATTTCGGCTCAGCGCAATCAGCGGTAATTTTTTCTTTGGTATACCCCATGCCCTGAACTTCTTCGTAAATTCTCTCATTTGACAGACCCCGCTTATACATTTCGTCAAATACATAAATCTTCTTATTGTTGGTATCAATCATCCCGCACCAGAGCGCTGAAGGATCGTTTGTATAACCAAAGTCCAGGCCAAAGGCAGATTGAATGCCTGGTATTTTTTTGATTTCCGCCAGATCGAAGTCTTCTTCGTTCCAATTTTCGTACACAAGCCCATCAACAATGCCCCAGCTGCCCAGACCGGCAACTTGATACCGCCGCGGATTATTCTGCTTCATCGTCTCAAAAACCTTTAAATCTGCTTCGTCAAGCCACTCATTGCACATGTAATTCGTAGTCATGGCCAGGATATCCGGATCGGGTTTGGTGTCAAAAAAACGCTTCTTTATCCAGTGGTGTTCATTCCACGGGTTGAAAGTAAGCGTTATCTGTTTGAATAGCGTGCCGGGCACCTCGCCGCGGATGGATTCATCCAGCATATCGAAATCGGCTTCATTCATAATCTCGTAGGCTTCCTCAATCCACATCCAGCAGAGGCTGCCGGTATCGACGGTGATGGATGTGACCTTCAGCGGGTCGTCCAGGCCTCGAAAATATATTTTCTGACCTGTAGGCAGATATACCATTTCAAGCGGAGACTCTTTTACATTCCAGAGATGTTCAACCCCCAGTCGTTTAATCGCCCATTTCAATTCCGTGAAGCACGAATCTTTCAGCGTTCTGAAGGTCTTCCGCACAACCAGCAAATTAGCGCCTGAAAGCTTCATCAGGTTATATACAAACCATAAAGCGGTTGTTTTGCTTTTCTTGCTTGCGCGGCTGCCCTTACATACCCGATACCGGCCGCGAAAGCGCCAGAAGGTTTTGTATCCCTTACCGATAATTTTCGGCAGATACATTTTTACTGTTTTAGTCTTCAAGGCCATCCTCCCCGTCAAACACCGGCTGCACCATTTCAAGGCTCACTTTATCCGTGAACAACCCCAAATGCTTACCAAGCAATTCCAAGGCTTTTGTTTTATCAGACAGCTTAACCTCGCGCTCTATTGCCGTATCGATAACCGGTTCATCGGCATCATCAAAGCTTTTATGCGGTACATATTTGACCTTCATCCCTGCGACGGCTGCAAGATCGTCCTCGCTCGCGTCAGGCTTTACCTCTGCTGTGGTAAAATCAATAACCTGATCGGCGTTTATAAAGGCCAGTTTTGCAAGCTCCCGAACAACGCGGTCAGCGTTGACACCGGTTCTGCGGGAGCGTTCAGCCATCAGCTCATCCACGCGTGCGCGGACCTTCGGATTGCTCATGATCTCGGACCCGGTCTGCGCTGCTGATACAGGACTGTACCCTGCCCTGATTGCTGCCTGGGTTTGATTGAGGTCGATCAAGTATTCCTGCACAAAAGCTTCATGCCTTTTATTCTTTAGTTCCGCCATCCGTCTCACCCGCCTTTCATCCACAGCTTTTTCTTTTCCAAACAAAAACACCCCGAAATCCTCGGAGTGCCTTTGCTCTAAAATATTCAGGAGGGAAAAATGAAAACCCCGTTGTAATCTTACAGTTCTTTCAGTTTATACTTTAACACAGGTCAATAGTGAAAAACTATGAAAAGACCAATTTGTTTAGAGCTTTTCCGTGTAGATACAAGACATTTCGGTATGTATAACTCATCTCAACCGCAAGCTTTTCCCATGTGAGACCGTTTATGTATCGGTACTTCAAAAGCAGTCGTAAATCCGGATCTTCCACGTCTTCAATGACTCGCAGAACTTCCTCCCGGGCCTGTACCAATTCGTCGATCCGCGCGTTAATCTTACTCTCAATCTCCACAATGTGATCAACAGCCCCCTGCAGCCTGTTTTCGCCGCCGTTTGACTTAGGCATATCCGATATTGTCGGAGTGATCTTTGTGGCCTTCGTGCGCCATTCCGACAGTTCTTCGCACATTTGATTGATGTCGGCGTTAATTGCTTGATATCGCCTAAGATACTGCTTTTTTTCTTGATTTGTCATATTACCTCCTATTTACCCGATCCTCTAACAAACCTTAGCTTTACGCTGCCGTCCTCATAGACGGTTGTTATATACCCGGCCGCCTCATACTTGTCACACTCTGCCGGATCGCATCGTCTTTGCTCCCCGGTATCAAGGATATAATGACATCCCATCCCGATGAGTGAGTAGCGGCGATAATGGATACAGCCATTACAGGATTTTCTCATGTGCTCCCTTTCGGTTCAACGCGGCGATTGATCGCCTTGAACGGATCAACTGCACCGTAATCATCAAGACCGGCAAAGGTAATTACAGCCCCGCAGGTGATATCTGTACAGCAAAAACCTTCAACTAGATCGGTTTTTCTGAATTCGAGTTCCCCGTCACAAAACGGACACGGCTTTAAATCACTCATTTCTCTCCCTCCGACTACCTGATTAAAAGTCAAGTGGTCTCTTTATCTATTTGCCTTTTATAGGTTTTTCATATGGCTAACCTCATTTGCCCTTCAATTTGTCCGGTGGTTTCAGCGATCAGACTTTCCGGCGTCCATCCGATACCGATATAATCAAGTACCTTTCCCCATCCGTATGATTTTCCGGTTTCATCGGTTACACAATGAAGCATCCAGTATTTCCACTCTTCGGGATTGTCCTGATACAGTCTGTCGAATCGATGGGGCCGCTTTTCGATATGTATCCCGAAACCGCACATACTACATCCGGTTCTTTGGGCTCTGGTAGTATACAGCAGCCCATCCTCATCTGTTTTGATCTCCCCGTATATAGCGGGGATGGGGACCTTCAAATCAAGTGCCAGCTGTAAGAGGTCTTGCCGTGTAAAGACGGCAAATGGACAACTTCGAGTTGTACTTTTTCCAAAATAATTGCATCCATTTTTGACAAGTCCCATCTCACGCTGTCCACCCTCGGAGGCCATCAGCCCGAGGTACGGCACCGAATTATGTTTTTTAGCCCAATTGTCACATGGCTTTTCCTTCATCCAGTGGCAGCACCGCGCCGACACCTTAAACGGAGCGATTTTACATTGCAGATCAGGCCGGTGCTTTTGATAATGGCCGCCGAATAATTTTATCCACTTTTCCGGAAGCTGGATCTTTTTGCTTTTTTTAAATTTCCCTTGTGCGCCCATTTGGCCGGTCATGATCGCATGAATGAAGGTTTGCTTTGGGCTGTCAGGATTTTGAAGGTGCTCAATTTTACTTGCTTTTGCTTTACTCACGACTGGAAAGCCGAACTCCCGGATCACTTCGACTTTGGATTTCAGCGGTGCGATAATCTCTGCTCCCATTTGTTTATGGATTTTTTGTATGCTCTTGTCTTCCAAAGTTGACACGGAAACCACCGGTACATTGATACCTATATTTCGAAGGAAATAGCAAAGGGTGATACTATCGAGTCCGCCAACAGATACGTGACATTCTAACCCCCGCCTGGCACATTCATCATAAAACTCCCTTGCACGCATTTCTGCGTGAATGATTTTTGCTTCGTATGGCAAGGATACTTTTTGATTAAACTCCCACCGCTCCATTATATCTTCCTCTTCCTCCGCCCAGCCTTACTCCGGTCTTTTTGCTTGCCCCAGTTATTCAGGGCTTTCCGGCTGGTCCGGTATGTGGTCATTTGTTTGTTGGCGTGTTGTAGGTTATTCATGCTCCCGCCTCCAACAAATCAAATAATGTCGGCTGTTCAATCTCCGCTTCTGCTGATTCACAGTAAGAAACGCCATCGGAGAAATATCCTTCATTCAGTTCGGTGCCGATCCCGATTCTGCCCATCTTGATTGCCACCTCGGGTACCGTAAACAGCCCTGCAAAAGGGTCAAAGACGATTTCTCCCTCTCTGGAATACCGGTTGATGATCCGCTCAACAATGTCCAGTTGTAACGGGCAGACATGCATATTCATGCGGCGCTGGCTCTGGGTGGTGTTTAGTGTTCGCATACGGTTGATATCATCCCACACCTCGTCACACCAGCTTGCAGGCGGCGCAGTCATAAAGGTTTTGGACAGCCGGTTCGCTTCGCTCATTATCTCGGTATCCTCGACATGCTGCCGAAAATCATAGATATTCGTGCGCGAAAACTCCTTGTAACGCTTTTGAATGGATCCTATCGTTGAGCCTTCGATCTCCGCGCGTCGTACACGTCGATCTCCGGAGCTGCGCCAGAATGCGTGCGCGTCCAATTGCCATTGAGCGAGGCTGTATTCCTCTTTGCTTTTCACCACCGGTGTATCCGCATATGCCTTTGACGTATCGCTCGGCAGTTTCCGAAACAGCAGGATGTATTCCGGGCAGCCTACACCCATTTTTGTCCCGTCTTTACATTGCTCCGAATAGCCCAGCCGGTAAGTCTGGTTATTCTCCCGTACCACATCCGTGATGACGGTGATCATGCCGAAATATTGAAACCCATATTTCATATAGTGGCTGATGCACATTGCGTGGAAGGGTTCCATCGTCGGCATCCCCGTTCCGGTGGTATTTCCGAACAACACGCGGTCCTTGACATGGATTGCCGCCACCCGGCCGGGCTTCAGGATCCGCAGCAGCTCCGGTGTGAGATAATCCATCTGCTCAAAAAATCGCTCTGTATCCAGATTGTGTCCGAAATCGTTGTAGCTGGCTGTGTACTCATAATGGTTGGAAAACGGAATGCTGGTATGGATAAGGTTAATTGAGCAATCCTTCATTCCCTGCGTTTCCAGTACGCAGTCATTATGTATAGCCGTGAACCGATTGCCGGTGATTACTTTTCTTTCCACTCCGATGCTCCTTGCCAGTTTATTCATGCGGTTCGTGCCGGAAAGCCCATACTTCCGCACAATTTCCGTCATCTTCTCTGTCATTTCGTTGTACTGGCGCCATTTCCTTTTGAGCGCTGCCAGCACTTCCGACTCTTCCTCCATGTACAGGATATCCACGAGTACCTCTTTTGTCTGTAAGAACCGGTAACAGCGATGAATCGCCTGTATGAAGTCGTTAAACTCATAGTCGATACCCACAAAGATCATTCGGTGGCAGTGTTTTTGGAAATTACATCCGCTTCCGGACAATTCCTTTTTTGTGGCAAGTAGCCTTGTCTGGCCATTCGCGAAAGCCATACTCCGCCGTGCCCGTATTTCCGGATCCAGGCTGCCATATATTTCCGAGCTTTCCGGCAATGCTTTTTTTATGGCATGCCTTTCCGCCTCGTAATCGTGCCAAAGAATAAAGTGGTCCTCCGGATGCTTCCGAACTATCTCCGCTGCGTATTTTACACGTAAATTGATGCTTTCGCGTTTGATCCTGGCTGCGGCCGGCAGGCTCACCGCGGCATCTTCGTACAGTTGGGCCTGGCCGTCCCGGTCAATAGACAGTTCCTTTTTCTTTGTGAGCCTGTGATATCGGACTTTCAGCGGTGGGAGAATATATCCTTCATCATCATATCCAATGTCGGATGGCTTATTGATATACAGCGCCCAGCTTGACACCCACAACCAGAATTCTTCCTCCTTACCGGGGTAAAGCGTGAGATTGTTTGCTTTGGTGCTGTCTCTCTTAAAAAACCGGGTTAAAGCCTGCCCTGTATCCATCACTCCTAAATACCCCGCATAATGGATCAGCTCCTTGTATTTGTTCGGCGCCGGCGTAGCGGTTGCTACCAACTTAAACTCCACTCCCTTAAATTTATCCAGGAAGGTTTGATAGGTTTTACTGCCATAGCTGCGAAGTACGGAGGCTTCATCTAGGGAGGTTGCTGGAAAATACTTTGGATCGATGTCTCCATCACGGATCCGTTCATAGTTGGTCATTAGGATCTGTGCGGATGATGCTTTGACCTCCGCCATCGTTCGCACATATTGTGGCGGTTCAATACCCAGCAGGTTGACAGCATCATTGATAAATTCCGCCCGTACTTCCAGCGGCATGACGATGAGGCTCTGCCGGCCGGTATGTTCCGATACGATCCTGCAGTATTCCAGCTCCTGCGCGGTCTTTCCCAATCCAAACGCTTCAAACAACGCGCGGCAGCCGCCTTTGACCGCCCACTTCACTGCGTCACGCTGGTGTGGTTTCAGGGCCGGATTGATTTCATCGTCGGTTATTTCAAAACCGGTTTCCGGCGCTATGTCTATTTTGCTCTGCAGGAATTCTATGTATTTCTGCGGTGTGTTCATATTGCGCGATCGCCTCCCAATTCAGAAATGCAGATGTAAATTCCTGGAATCTTAGCCCAAAACTTCTCGGTAATCTCCGACGCCACAATCGCATCGTTATCCCAGAAACCAACATGCTCCATCTCATCCTTCAGCATTTTTTGTAAATTGTCCGTATCCGGTTTTGTTGTTTTATACTCGCCATTACTCCGACCACGAATCAGTGGGAAGCACCATTTTGTTACCATCCGAACAGGACCGCTGTATTTGCTATCTGGTACCCACTTCGCAAGATTGCCTCTCAGTTTCATTCTCACAGCTTTCAACTCTGCAGGCTCATAAATCACCGGCTTACCGTTCCGGATTGTCAGTTCCTTCTCCTGATGTGTTTTTGTCGGCGGGATCATTGGCATAAAAAATTCGGTTTGCATCTTTTACCTCTCAAACATTTCTTCCCATTCGTCAAGCGTTCCCCGCAGATAACTTACACCTTCATCGCTTTCGAGCAGTTCTTTCCGATCCAGTACGAATTTTACCAAATATTTTTTTTCGCCTGTTTTGTAATCGAAACACTTGATGCCGAATTGTAACTTCCCGGCTTTGTCGTAGCAGCGGATAAAGCTATTTCCAAATTCAACTATTTCCCCTTCTTCGGATTCCCAGTATTTTTCTTGCTGTTCTCTTTTTTTCATTTTTTCCTCCTGCGCGGTAGTCAGACGGAAGTGAAGGGGGTGCCGCCCAACCTACGGCGGCGACCTTCTCACTGACTTACGTCTATGTATACCTGACTTAATCATAATTGTTTATGTACTACTACGGGCGCGCGCGATATTAAGTATATATAGGTAGTATATATAGCCCTCAACACCCGACCTACGGCGGCGACCATAAAAACATGGTTAACGTATATCGCTTTCCGATCGGCAACGACCATAAAAACATGGTCACCGCCGTTTGATAAATTGTATTCTTTATTCCTTTTTAACAATAATATTGTTTTGGCTTCTGTCAATTTTGTAGCCGAATTTTGACACCCAATCCCGGACCGTTCTTTCGGAAATTTCTTTGCCGGTAGAAGAAAACCATTCCACAATATCTTTTACTGTTGGAGGGTCGCCCATATTGCAATTACTTACAGCGTCCGCGAACTCTTCCGATTTGTTTCGCCGATTTGTTTGCGCTTTACTCTTTCGGCTCTTCGCAGCCTTTTTCCACGGCTGTGTTTCACCTTCCGGTTCGATATCCTTCAATGACCCGATCTGATCGATGTGATGGACCGGATAGTCAAACCAAAGGTTAATTGCTGAGAATTTCGGAAACTCTCGTAAGGTTCCTTCAATACGCCATGCTGTGCGGCTTTTCTGACTGTATCTGGCGGCGGCGACATCTACTGCTAAATCCTCATAAAGGCTCTTAGAAAGGCGCTCACGGGCAAATGCAATCATGTTTGCGCTGCTGCACTGGTCGTCAAGAGAAACATCATCTTCCCAGTTTGACAGGTTTTTTTCAAAAAAAGTTTTGCACACATTGCATACCGCTTTGTTTTCTTCCTGTTCGTACAGGCTTTCTGAAATGTCCAGTTGAATCAAATCCAACAGCGCGTCAGGATCCCGCGCGAACACTCCCGAACCGGAAGCTCGGTCCATACTGCGTTTTCCGCCCTGGCTGCCTTTGCTATGATGGTGGCAGTAGATTACCGCCGCTCCAAGCTCCGTGCATACCTTATCAAACTGATTACAAAAATTTGCCATCTGGTCCGCGCTGTTTTCATCTCCTGTAATGATCTTGTATATCGGGTCGATGACGATTGCAATATAGTTTTTTTTAGCCGCCCGGCGTATCAGTTTCGGCGCCAGTTTATCCATTGGGACGGATCGTCCGCGCAGGTTCCAGATATCAATGTTCCGCAAATTCTTAGGTTCATAGCCCAGAGCTTTATACACATCTTTGAATCGATGTAAGCAGCTGGCCCGGTCCAGTTCTAAATTGACATACATAATTTTCCCCTGCGTACAGTTCCACCCAAGCCATTGTTTTCCTTCGGCTATAGAGCAACACAGCTCGATCAAAGCAAAGGATTTACCCGCCTTTGACGGTCCGGCAATCAGCAGCTTATGGCCCTGACGCAATACACCGTCGATCAGCGGCGGCGACAACTCCGGCAGATTATCCCATACCGACTCCATGCTCTCCGGCTCCGGTAAATCATCATTGACGCTTTCAACCCATTCCTTCCATTCGTTCCAGGAGGCTTTACCGAAACAGGTACCGACTAAAAACTGCTTTTTGCCGTTGCGGGAAACACCAGGCATACGGCTAAGGCGAGAAGGATTGCGGTTTTGGCTGTCAATGTCCAAGCCGTTTTTCTTGCATACTGTGTACAGGTAATCCACGCGTTTCCTGTATTCTTCATAAGATGACGCTTCAATGCGGACAATTGCGTGGAGGCTCTTTTTACCGCTGTGTACCAGACAGGCAACGGGTAACGCCAGTTCCTGTATGATGGCATATTGCTTTTCGATCTCCATGCTGTCCGATTCTACCAGCGCATACCGGTAATCAGTCACATTCTCATTTTTTACGCCGCGGCCGTCCAGCGGATTAAAACGAATCCACGCTCCGGCTTCGGGCGTATAGTCGCCGATCACCTGACCGATATCGCAGCTGCATTTGTTCAGTTGTTCAATCAACTGTCCCGCAGTCCT
>Ga0153939_1000586_pt1 | contig 13779 bp, 8 predicted proteins | sample TSNJ023MetaG_FD_104734 | JGI IMG/M metagenome (GOLD analysis project Ga0153939, IMG submission 104734) | Attine ant fungus gardens microbial communities from New Jersey, USA - TSNJ023 MetaG | ecosystem: Host-associated > Fungi > Mycelium > Unclassified | place: USA: New Jersey, Brendan T. Byrne... | reverse complement strand
GCCAAACTGGGATTTTGAGCATGATCCGAAAAAACGCGAACTGCTGATGCCCACGGCATCTTTACAAAACTGTAGGACTCGGCCCCCTTCCTGACGCGGCGGCTTTTTTTGTTTGACGCTTACCTTGAGACTATCAATTACATTATATCGCTGTTTTGTACTTCTTTCAATACGAAAAGAGGGGCGTTACAGGCTATTTCATGTAGTAGCCTGTAACGCCCTCAACTGTCAAGGTATATCTATATCTGCGCCCGTGAGCAGTTCAATCATCAACAGTGCGCCAGTTTTGAAACCGAATAGAAATCCCTCTGCTTCCGAAATGCTGTTTACAGAGGTAAAAGCATTATTGTATTCAATCAGCATTTCCTGCTGACCTGCATTCAGACTTGTTTTAAATTCTTCTTCCAGTTTGTTTAATTTGTCGTTTCGTTTACGATATTCCCTGTTTTCCATGATACCAGTTTCGGTAAACATGATATTGCCGTAATATATTTCTCTAAGTAAACTCATTATATCTGTTCCTTTCTTTTTTGCATAGTTAATACAACTCCTTGAAAGAAAGGTCTGCGCATGATATACTATTTACGCAGTCTGCCTTTTAAGGTGGGTTGTGTTTGGGGAAACGGTGAGCTGTTTCGCGAGAGTACACCGTTTCTCTCATTTATTTTGGATATCCTCATAAGCCTTTCGGATTAGTCTTCTAATTGCTTCTGAACGACTGACATTCATTTTCTCACTGTAATACTGCAATTTATTAAGTGAATCTTGGTCTATTCGAATCTTTATTTCCTTATCCTTTAGGCTGTCAGTAGGACGTCCCATTTTTTTATTCCCCAAATTATACTCACCTCACTTATGTGGGAACATTTCAATAGTAATATATGTAATCGCAAAAGTCAATAGGGCTAAAATAATTCTGTTTGCTCACAGATATAGCCAGCACTGCATTTGTGCTGACAAGCGTGTACACAAGCGTACACACAATTGTCAACACATGCGCTGTTTAGAGCAACCCTAAGACCCGTAATGTCAAAAAAGCAAGCGTCCCTTTTAACGGGATAGCTTGCTTCTTTATTGGCTGAACAGTAGTATTAAAGTTTAGGGAAGCCGTGCGGTTGCCTGTTTCAAAGGGCATTGAGCACTGGGAGGCCATCCGCAGACGGTGGGGCAAAGCCCCGCAACTGCCACAGGCAGTTTACCCCCTCGGAGAGCGCAAAACCTGACCTGCGGTCAGGTCGCGCTTTTGATAAGAAACCGCAGGTTGCTTGTCGAAAGTGCTTTTGCGTTACTCTTGGCAAGAGTAACAGAACCTGAGGGCACATAGCGCCCTCCAAATACGGAAAAGAAAAGGATATGATGGGTTTTAAAGGGTTTCAGGGAATTTTCCCTGACCAGATAGCATTGTGCTACAGAGTGTGATACACTCTGAGCTACAAATGCAGTGCTGGCGCGGACAACCCCAGATTCTATGTAAAAATAAATTTGACATAGCGAACAGATGTTTGTATAATAGTGTAATCTTCAAATTATGGAGGATTTTCCGAACTGGACTTTGAAAACAAGAATATAGAGTACATCCCAACGGATGAACAGATACAGGCGATTGCCCGAGGTCTTTATCCCGCGATTCGCGCTTACTTTGAGAGTGAAGAAGGTCAAAGAGCGTTCGAGGAGTGGCAAAGACAGCAGAAAGGCGATACCGCCTGATATGTAAAAATAACCCCCAATACATAGCTTGCTTTGCTGTGTGTTGGGGGTGGTTAGTTCTATCATATACTGTTGTGTGGATTATGCTTATTATGCCTGTAAATTCATTTTTAAGTAAACCTTATCTTTTAATTGAACACCCATTTCAAAAATAGGTTTATCATAGTTTTCTAAAACATAATTTTCAAGACGATGCGAAAAAACAAACCCACAACGCTCGTAAAAAGAAACATAAAAAGAAACATCGCCAGTTCCAACAAGCATCGTGTTTCCTTTTTCTCTATAAAAATCACACACATGGTTTACCAGATGTCTTCCATACCCTTTTCTTTGAAATTGTTCGTATGTCGCTAAATTTTGAATTTCATAGCAACCATTCCCTTCATCGGTCACAACACAAATACTTTTTAGGTCGTCATCATATAACGCAAAAAGTGTTCCTCTATCTAAATATTTATCAATCTTTTCCTGTGTGTCTGCTAAAAACAATAAATCAAGAAAATCTTTCTTACTATTTTTTATGATTTTAATTTCCATAATACAAACTCCTTCCTGTTCATAATATAAATTATCTACTCTTGCCCTAAGTATATAATACTTAAAAATCAAATGCAAGAAGTATACCCCAATTTCTGATTACTCTAAGTAAACCACAAATCCGAACCCTTTTCCAATCGAATAAAGGTTCGGATTATGTGCGGTTGGTGCACCCGAGAGGACTTGAACCTCCATGAAGTTGCCTTCATACGGACCTGAACCGTACGCGTCTGCCAATTCCGCCACGGGTGCATAAATAATGTTCCTTGAATTTTTACACGGCAAGGAACCCGGCCGAGGGTGAGGCAATCACCTTGTCCACCTTCCAAAGCAACTATCACCGCTTTAGCATAGACATTGTATCATCAACCATAAAAAATGTCAATCTGTTTCAAAAAAAATATACTGTATTTCTCCCGCCCGCCTTTCATCCGATAACCCGAAGCAATTCTTGTATTGTTCCGGGTGATCGGAATACACTTTAGGCGCGGCAATGGCATTTATGAATGGTAATATAGTATCGGGGCCGCAAGCAGGCCGGAGGGTTCCGTGACAGCCGGCGGACTGAAGGGGTTGATGTCATCCCCCTGCTGATGATGCAGGGTATTGCTGATTTCCATGATCAGGCTGTTATCGCCCGGCTTTAAAAAATCTTCACATGCAAAGTGATATGGCGGAGCAATTTTCGATCCTAGCATATGACCGTTCAGCCATACTTCAACAAATTCATAAGCTTCGGGCAATACGAGCTTCGCCTGTTTCGGTATGTTTTCCATGTGAAAGCTCGTTTCATAGCGGATGGTTCCGGAAAATTCCGGATGAAGCAGAGATATGTTGACAGGATCCCGCAGCACTTCATTGTCTGAAAAAACCGGAGCGTACGAAACCTGATATTCTCCCTGCAGCGTCATGTCTTTATCCAGTTCCGTCGGAATCGGCAACGCCTCGGGACAAGACGCGCTTTCCATGCTGACAAGGGCGCTTTCATAGGGCGCCAGACACAGCTTTATCACTGTTTTTCCATCCCGAACCGTATGAGGCAGTTCGTACAGCCTGTTGTCAAAAGCATCATATCGCACGGGCCTGCCGCCGCTTGGCAGCGTGACTTCCCCGGCAAAGGTCTCCGCCACAGCTTCATTATGAAAGAAATAAAGGTGGCTGTCCGTTTCATAGTGGTAATACCGCAGCATGGGGAATGGGCCGGAGATGGATATTTCATAGACCCTGTCTTCTCGCAGCCGTGCGCTGAGCCCGCTGAGCGGAACAACTGTACAGGATTGCAGTGCGGCACACAGGTCTTCATATTCTTTCCCACAGGCATCCATCACCTTCTTTGGCAGGCTGTCGACAATATAAACCGGAAAACCTGTCTTTACAGCCTTCACGGCAAACACAGCCGCGTCATATGGCAGAACATCGGCTTGCGGGATAACAAGACAGTTGTATTGTTCACCGTTTACTGTGAGAACGCCGCCCTTCATACCGGCTTGATACGGGTTTTCCTTTGACCATGTATCGGCGGGCAGAAAGTCAAAGTCGATCTGGTTTTCCGCAAGCTCCCTTGCGGGCTTTTGAACATACATACCGCCGCCCATCCATTTGGCCTCGGCATGATACAGTATGGCCGCACTGCAGCGATGGATACCGCCCGAAAGCACATGGCACATGCGGTTCATATAACGCATCAGCAAACCAAAGGGGCGGTACAGCGGATTGTTGCCGCGGGCATAGAAATGCGGCGGGCAGTCGGCATCAGGAAATTCCTTAGGCGAAAAGGCATGTGGCACAAAGACATTGACGCCGCGCACAAGGAAATGGTCGGTCAGCCACTTCATGAGCCGTGTACCCTCGCCCCATCCGTACGCGCCAAAAATTTCACATACGGTTCTCCCCTGCTTTTTCGGGTCGATATGGCCCAGTGAAGATCCGAGCTTGCCTAAGGCGTAATGGTAGAACTCCCCGTCTCCGTTTGTCATGCCGTTCCGCCGTCCGTTTTCACCGCCGAACACCACCTGGTTTCCGATGTTGTCAATGCCGGACATATGCTGTCCGCTGAGGGCGCGGAAATAGTGGCCCATACCGCAGCCCAGGCGGCAATCCTGGTTGTTGTCCTCAATGACATGCCCGATATACTGCACACCACGCGCATGGCACCACTGCCCGATGGTCTGCGTGAAGTTCTCTGAGACGAGGCGTGTCACGGCGTCCATATAGCCGTACCGGGCTTTCGCCGTCACGCTTTCATCCTCAAAGGCATGCCAGAGCGCGGGTAAACATTCTTTCCACTCAGCCCCAAGGGATTTTTTCAGCCGCTCCTGAAGTACTGCCGAATAAGGCAGCGGCATATCCTCTTTTCCGATGTCCTCATTGAAGTTATAGCCGAAGGTGTTTCCGATTTCCGGCTCATCGGAGAAGAAACCGAGAATCGTCTTGCCGAACTCTTCTCCAAGATGCTCATAATGCGGCTCGTAGACCGCTTCCAGCTGCAGCTTTGCGGATACAGGATCCAGCCAGTTGAGATAGCCCTTGCGTCCCCCGCCGTTTCTTGTGAGCACAATGACATGCACCTTCCACATACCCGGCGGCACATTCCAATAAAGCACACCGTCCCTTATGCAGGAGTTAAGCGACAGCGCACCGGATAGCTTTCCGCTGCGCTCCACCTTTGTGGCGACTACGGCGAACACAGCGTCATCCTTTGGCAGTTCGGGCTTTAAAAGTCCGCTCATCATCATGCTCTCCATCGGACTGTCAAAATCTACTATGTTTAAAAGTCTCTTCGTGTCAAAGGATGCGCCGGGCATCGGCCCACAGACGTCAAAGGTCGCCTTTTTCAGATATTGCTTGCTGTGCTGCGGATACTTCCGCGTGATGATACCGTTCGCATAACCCGTCGGAAAACGCGCGTCGTCGAGAATCCAGATTTTCATGCCGTTTCGTTTGGCTTCATCCAGCACAAACGCCAGGTCATGCCACCAGCCCTCTCCGCAAAAGTCCGGATGGGGCCGGGCCTCCACGCAGAACTCTGTGATGCCGCATTCGCGGATCTTCCTTATCTCCAAGCGCACAGCCGCTTCCGCATCGCCCTTCATCCATAAAAACGGTAGGATATAGTTTTCGTTTCTACTGACAAGGGCCTCTTTTATTCTTTGATTCATGGCGCCCCTCCCGCTTATAATTCGATATCGATTGCCAGCACGCCGTATTCCGGCACCGTAAAGCGAAGAACTGTTCCCACTTCTTCCGCTGTCAGCCGCGCGGCTTTTCGCAGCGCATCAATCTGCGGAGCTTTTAGGTATTCCGGGCTGTCCATCTCTTGCCACAGCTTTTTGGGATTGACATGATTCTCGTCAATACGATAGCAGGTCACCTTTTTCGGTGCGTACATACCGGTAAAATCAATCCGGATTTCCTCGCTGACCATTTCCTCGCCGGGGACATTGTGGTTATAGGCAATCAGGCGCATACCGTTTTCCGTTTTCGTGGCAAGCAATTCCGTATTGCCTGAGTTGCCGCCTTCTGCAACGGCATACCGTTTTTCTCCAAGACCGTGGAACAGCTCAAACAAGCGGTATGCGGGTTTCTCAACACCATACACGGTCTGTAGGCCGAAGCCGCCGTGAAAAGCGCCTTTCAGCTGTGAGCCCTCTTCAAAAATATCGGTGAAGGTCCAGTAGGAATAACCCTCCACAAGCCCGTCGTTATCGGCAAGGATCTTGGCAATCATGGCTGAGGCATAGCATTCGTCATGCTTGTTGTCGTTCGTCATGGCCGAGGTATTCCATTCGGTGTAATACAGCGGATATTTCCCGGCCTCCTGATATGCCCTTTCCGTCATTTTACGGATGATGCCACGCTCGTATTTTCCCAGTTCCCCGCCCATCATGCGAAAAAACTCCTCCATTGACATATCGCTGTTTTTCCACAGGGGATCGTCCGTTGGGTAATGGTGGGTGGAAACAAAATCCAGCGGTACATCATTCTTTTCACAAAACTTGATGGTGTCGGTAATCCACGCGTTGATGGAGGTCGCCGGACCGCCCACGCGCAGTTCCTTTGACACCGCCTTGATGGTACGGGCAGTATTTTCATACAGCTCGAAGTACTGCTCCTTTGTGCCGTCAAAAAAGAAGGGTAAATTCGGCTCGTTCCAGACTTCGAAAAACCACTCCTTCACCTCTTCGAGACCGTAGCGGTCGATGCAGTGCTCGGTAAAGGCCTTGATAAAATCATTCCACTGGCCATAGTCTTTGGGCGGTGTGATGTTGCCTTTATAGTGGAAGCAGGTGGCGTCTCCCGATGCAAGACAGGAGGGCATGAAGCCTATTTCGATGAACGGCTTCATATCAATGGACAGCAGGAAGTCGAATATATTGTCGATATTGAAAAAATTGTATCGGATTTCCGCCGGCATGCTCGGATGCATAGACGGAGCCGTACAAACACACATATCGTCGTCGAAAATGCCGTGGAAGCGTACATAGCGGAAGCCCAGCTCGTCCCTAACCTTGCGCAGCTGTCGGCGGTAATCCTCGCGCAGAGCCGTATAGCCGTGGCAGGAGCCCACGCACAGCTCCCAATAATGCGGGAAATCGGTCATTTTGCTTGTATCTACAGTAAATTTCTTCATTTTAACCACCATGCGGCACTTTCCGCACAAAAACCTGATGAAAAAGCTTTTTGTGCCCGTACCGCTTCCTTTCTTTTAATTGTTACGCTATCTCCAATCAGTCTTGTAAATTTATCACTTGAAAGCGCATGACCTCCGGGATCGTGCCGAATTTATTAAAATACCGTTCATCACCGTTTAAAATTCTGCCGCGCTGCCATACGCCGGATACAAAACGGCCTTCTTCCTTTGTGATGATTTCAGCGCTTCCCCTTTCACCTGTTTTCGGCAGGAATTCCAGCGCAAATCCGGTTCCCATAATAAAAATTTCATTGGCCGTTTCGAAGACGAATCCTCCGGCAACAGGCGCTTCCGGTTCCTTTGGCGGCGCGCTGGACGCGAAAACACCATGTCCGTTAAACGTTATTTTTACATCGATTTCTCGAAGTGGAATGATGATACCGTCGTCATTTTGTTCTAAAAAGGCATGGATTTGCCCATCTGCGTGAGCCCTTCGAATCGGTTCCTCCATGTTTTGCAGAAGCTCATAGGTATGCCCCAGAAGTTCTGCGGCGCCCGTGGCGTTTCCGAGTGCCGCCTCACTGATATTCAGCACTTGAAGTACCTGCGCGTCGGCCTTTCCCTGTCCGCGTATATCCTCGATGCCAAAGGGACAAAACCCCATAGCGTTATGCGCACCCACCGCATAAAGTAAAAAGGGTACGCTGTCGATGCTGTTTCGCACCTCGGGAATCATCAGCGGATTGCCCTTTGCCGCATATTCGTCGCACACCGCGCGGAACTGATCCACATAGATGTCCGGCGCGTACAGCTCGATGGTCGGCGCCACGAGGCGGTACAGGTCAATGAGCTTGAAAATCGGGCCGCCGCAAGGGTATCTTCCCGGAATCTCCGGAAACTGTTCAAGCCAGGCGTTGACATAAAGGGGCAGCGGGTATTCCGCGTGGCCGGCAGAGGCGATTTCTTCAATGGCCACAGCAAAATGATAGCCCATAAAGTATTCACAGGCATCCTTTCCGAAGGCCTCGGGCCAACTGCCGGTTTTCCCGAAGGCCGCTTGCAGGGTGGCGGGGATTTCCACACGAAAGGCTTCTTCAGCAGCGCCACTGAAATCTCTTGCCGCGCCGAACACGCCGATTTCATTTTCCACCTGCACCATGATCACCGTCTGCTCTTCCCCATCCACTTCCTTTAAATGCCGCATCATCATTCGGAAAGCTGCGGCGTCCGCCGTCACGGCTTCCCCGCAGAGAGGAGAAATTGTCATCATCGGCTTGCCGTGTTCATTCTTTACACGGAAATAGGTTTTTATGTCACGCTGTACCCATGCCGGTACATAGGTGGACGCCGCGTTTTTCCACAGGCCGAACCACAGAAGTACAAACCGCACCCGTTCACGCCTCGCCTGATTGAGCAGTCCGTCCAGCAGCGTGAAATCGAATACGCCCTTTTCCGGCTCGACAGTCTCCCAAAAAACAGGAGCAATCACCGTGTTCAGATGCATGCCGCGCAGCGCCGGCCAAACGGCATCGTTCATATACTGTAAGCTTGACGAGCTGGAATTGTGGATTTCACCGCCGTAAATACGATACGGTTTCTCGCCCACCATCAATGTTTTTTGAGAGTTGATTGTCTCAATATAAGGTGCTTTTTTCATGGCAGTCTCCTTCCGGGTCACCCCTTCACGCCCCCCAGGGTTATTCCCTTAACAAAGTTATTTTGAATGAACGGATAAATCACCACTATGGGAATCACGCCTAAAACAGCCATCGACATGCGCACCCCTTCTGTCGGAATATTCGAAAGGCCCACATTTGCACTGGTAAGACCCGCGTTGTTCTGTACAAGGAATTGTATATTCTGCTGCATACGGTTCAAAAGGTTCTGGATGCTATACAGATTGGTGGCGCTCGTGATGTAAATGTAGCCGTTATTCCAGTCGTTCCAGTAATTGATTCCAACGAACATGGCAATGGTGGCGATGATGGGCTTTGCCATCGGAACGGCGATGCTTGCAAAGGTGCGCAGCTCCCCCGCGCCGTCAATTCTGGCGGCTTCCAGTATCTCATCGGGCACACCGGTTTTAAAATAACTTTTCACCAGCATGACATTAAACGCGTTCATCAGAAGGGATGGGATCAAAAGGCCCCAGAATGTGTTCTTCACCTGGAAGACATTGCAGTAATTCATGTAGGTGGGCACAAGCCCTCCGTTGAAGAGCATCGTAAAGAATACCAAAAATGTCATAACCTTCACGCCCGGCAGATCCGACCGGGAAATGGCATAGCCGAGTGACGTGGTGATGACCGTGCCAATAACGGTGCCGATGGCGGTCAAAAAGAAAGAAATACCATAGGCATTCACTATTTTATTTCCAGACAGAAAAACATACTCGTAGTTTTCAAGGCTCCACTCGACCGGTATGAAGGAATATCCGTTGCGAACCAGTGCTTCATTCGATGTAAAGGAGGATATGAGCAGTAAAATAACCGGAATGACGGCCGCAAGGGCAAAAAGCGCCATGATAATGTTTGCGACAACCTGGAATGTCCGTTCTTCTCTTGTTTTTATCACAGTTGTATCCCCCTTTTAAAATAAGGCGTTTTCGGGATCGAGTTTCCGAACCGCTAAATTCGCCCCCAAAATTAGCACAAAGCCCACAATGGACTGGTACACGCCCGCCGCCGAGGACATGGCGATGTCGCCCAGCTCCAGCAGTCCGCGGTACACATAGGTATCAATGGTATTTGTCACATTATAAAGGCTTCCTGAGTTGCGGGGCACCTGATAGAACAGGCCGAAGTCCGAATAGAAGATGCGGCCGATGGCAAGCAGCGTCAGCATGATGATGGTTCCCTTGAGCATGGGGATGGTGATGCGGAAGATTTGCTGCATTTTGCTTGCGCCGTCAATGGTGGCCGCCTCATAATACGCGCGGTCAAAGCCCATGATGGTCGCAAGGAAGATGATGCAATTGTATCCCACGGATTTCCAGGCGCTGACAAAAATAAGAATATACGGCCAATAGCCGCTTTCCGTATACCACGACGCCGGTTCTTTTCCAATGAGCGGGAAAATCGTATTGTTGACAAAGCCGTTGTCCGTGCCAAGAAACGCGTAGACAAGATAGGCGATGATGACGCTGGAAATCAAATACGGCAGCAAAATGGAGCTCTGATACGCCTTTTTAAATTTACCCGTCATTTCGCTGAGCAAAATTGCCACGGTAATGGCTAAAACGGTGTTGATGACAATGAACGCCAAGTTATACAATATCGTGTTTCGCGTGATATAGCCCGCGTCGTTCTGGAACAGATACTCAAAGTTTTTCAGTCCGATCCACGGGCTGCCGTAGATGCCGTCCCGAACATTGAAGTTCTTAAACGCCAGCACAAGGCCCGGCAGCGGCATATAGTTGTTGATGAACAGATAGGCCAGGCCCGGCAAAGCCAAAAAGTAAATCGGCAGATATTTCTTAAATGCGGACCAGCCTTTTTTTCTCTTGGGCACAATGCCCAGCGCGTTTGTATGTTTCACGTATTAGCCTCCCTCACTTTGGAAAAAGGGCCAAAGCCCTCAGAGCTCAGCCCTTTTCCAACAACATAAACTCAAATGAATTATGAGACGCCGTTTGCCTTCGCCCATGCGTCGAGCTGAGTCTGCTTCTCTGTCATATACTTTTCAAGACCGGCTTCCTCCAGGCGCCGCACCATTTCCGGGATTCCGACATCCGGGTCGGTAAAGCCGAATCCAAGCTGCTTCTCATATTCTGTGAAAATATTATATAACGCTGTGTATTCTGTAGAAACAGAGGAATTATCAAATGTAAAACCTAGCGCCTTCGATTTCAGGGATTCGTTGTTGAAGGTTTCCATCTGGTCCCACAGATCCAGATCGTCGCCGACAAACACGCCTGCGATAAACTGGTTGGGCATCTGCCAGTTTACGGAGTGGAGATAACCTGAAGTGTCCGCGTCCACGCCTTCCGGGAAGGTCAGGTGGCCGTCGTCGGTGTAGACCCACTCTTCACCCTCACGGCCCCAACAGATGAGCCTTGAAAGATCCTCGTTCGTGTAAAGCTCGTTGAGGTATTCCATTGCGGCGACCTCATCGACCGTATTGCTGGAGATGCACCACGGCATTGCAGCTGGAGCGCTGGATTTCATGAAGTCCTCACCGCTTTGAAGAATGATCATAGGCTGTCCGCAAAGGTTGGTTTCCTGTGAGCGTATGCCCGGCTTTGTCGCTGTCATATAGGACATGGCCGTGCCGGAGCGGACCTGTGTGGTGGCGGCAATGTCATTGGTCAGCGCATCGCCGGAGAGATAACCTTGCTGATTCCAGTCGTACCATTTCTTGCAGAAGTTGTAATAATCGTCTGTGGAAAACAGGTTGACAACATTAAGGTCCTGTGCATAATCCATGAGCACGCCGTAGTTGTCTCCGCCGATGCCGTCAAAGGAAACGGACTGGCCGAGGCTCGCAGTCTGCGGAACGATGACATCCAGGTCCGGATACTTCTCGTTCAGCTGGGAAAGCACATCACCCAATTCCTCTTCCGTAACATGCATGACGTTGTCGTCATTGTATTCATAACCGATGGCATCCAGGTACTGTGCGCCGATTGCATATGCCTGCAGGCCGATGGCCATATCCCTCTGGTTCGGCAGGCCATACAGAACGCCGTCAAAACGGCATGCGTCAACCATTGTTTCTCCCATCGTCTCAATGATGCCCTGTCCATATGTATTCAGAAGATCATTCTCTTCAAGGTTGAGCACATATCCATTATTGATGGCAGTTGTATAACCGACGGAAATCGTATTGAACAGATCCACCTGTTCGCCGCCTGCCAGCATGAGCGTCATTTGTTGTTGATATGAAGCCGAGTCCATGATCTGAAGGTCAATTTCAAGATTTAGCTTCTCCCTTGTAAGTTCATTCATTGCCTCCACAACCTGCCGCTGTGTGTCCATCGGGCCCACCCAGTTCATAAAGCACATCACAAGGCTCACTGTTTCATCTCTTGTGTTGTTTGTGTTCCCCTGTGTTACGGAGGAATCGCCGCCTTCTGCGACGGAGGAGCTGCCGGACTCCGATTTTGATGTACTGCCCGCGCTGCCGGATGTGGCGTTGTCATTGCCACAAGCTGCGAAAACAGAGAAAACCATGAGTACCGAGAGCATCAAAGCAATTATTTTCTTCATTTTTTACCGCTCCTTATGTAGTTTGGGAAGATTTGAGAAGGTTTTTGAAACGACCAACCCTCATTCCGTTGCTGTCATTATACCGTTCTTACTCCGGCGATAAAATAACGATTCTTAGACAAATTGATACTTTTCTTAGAAATCCGTTTTTCTTTCCTTTTTGTTTTACATAAGCTACAGTTTTTTGTATAATATAGTCAAGTATCCTAAACTCATAAAATAGAAGCGGATGATTTGGATACACCGTTTTACGGTAACCCACCGCTTTAGAAGCGGGGACTCCGCCTCCGGCGGCTCGCCGGTTGAAAAGAGACCTACTATCAGCGAGGCAATTTTACTTATCAAGGTGGACTATGAAAAAAAACAAAAAGCATTCTGTTGTGCGGCAAATGTCCATTGCGCTTTGCACGGTGTACATATTTATGGTGGCTCTCATGCTCATCAACACCACGCACACACTCGGCACCAGCCGGGAGCGTATCTACAGTGAAATATCCGGCTCGCTGAAGGTTTCAAACAATCAAATCCAAAGCGACCTGTCGAGTGCGGAAAAATATCTGACAAGCCTTGCGCTGTCCACCTCTTCCTCCAATCTGAAAATCATTGAAAGAAACCGCGGTGATACAGAATTTTACCGGGCCATCAACAACCAGAAACTGGAGCTTGAAAAAACACTTGCCTCCGTGGGCATGATAGAGGGCCTTTTTATTTTCCCCACCTCCAACCGCCTGCTCATCGCCTATGCGCGCAATCCCGTTTCACCAACCATCCACCGCTTGCGGTCGGTTATGCGCTTATCGATGGATGCGGACACATTAAAAGACTTTCCCGGCAAAAGCTGGTTTCCAATTTATTTGGACAACCAGTATTATCTTTTACGTGTATTCCGTATTGGTGAAAGCTATGTGGGCGCATGGGTCAGCTTTACCGCCATGTTATCCCTGGTGGAGTCCAACCAGGCCCTTGCTGAAACATCCCTTTTCACATTTGGCAACCATGCCGCGTACGATATCCATTCACAAAAAAGCGGTCTTCGGCCGGACGCCGCAAATTCCACAGAGGATTATACGCTTTTTGATAGCGAAGAGACTTATCTCAGTATTGCCATTGAAGCCGGCTATACGCAAAATGGATATATTGCCCTGCTGGTGCCGGATAAGCTGATTACAGAAGAGCTGATGGACAACTATATGCTCGCCGCCTTATCCATCGGCTTTTATATCGTTCTCGCGCCCATCATCCTGTGGATCCTGCGAGCCTTTCTGCAAAGGCCGGTCGGCAAGCTGAAGCACTCCATCGACGCGCTTCGGGAGGGCGACTTCGGCGTGCGCATCACCCCGGATGAAACCTACGACGAATTCAAAGCGGTAAACAGCGCGTTCAACGATATGGTGGAGCGGATTCAAAGCCTTAAAATCAGTATTTATGAAGAGAAGCTGAAATGGCAGGACATGCAGATGCGTTTCCTGAAATCCCAGGTGGCGCCGCATTTTTTAATCAACTGTCTCAATGCGATTTACCATATGAACAGCACCGGCAAAACAAAAGAAATCAGCGGCATGACCATCAGCCTCGGCGAGCATCTGCGCTATACCCTTGCAGACCATGAGACGGTTCCGCTTTCCCTTGAGGCGGAACAGACAAAAAACTATGTGGAGCTTTCAAAGCTGCGTTTTCCTGGGAGCATTGACTATTATG